>Ga0256841_1000110_pt1 | contig 90649 bp, 68 predicted proteins | sample 356308metaG_FD_185971 | JGI IMG/M metagenome (GOLD analysis project Ga0256841, IMG submission 185971) | Hydrothermal vent microbial communities from Mid Atlantic Ridge, Atlantic Ocean - 356-308 | ecosystem: Environmental > Aquatic > Marine > Hydrothermal vents | place: Atlantic Ocean: Mid...
GGGGGAGTATGCGCTGGTGGTTCGGGACAAGGCCCGGCCGCGCCTCATCACCGGGGTGGAGGCCCTGCTGGTCCGGCGTCCGTTCCTCTATGTGTTCACTGCTGGTGGGGCTTATCGGTTCGATCTCGGGCAGAGACGCGCTGGTTCCCGGGCCGTTGACGGTGGCGAGAGCGGGCGTCAATGAGAATCGGCGTTCGCACTCAGGCGTAGGATCTGAGAAGTTGACGCAATGCTAGGACTGAGGTCATTGGATTCCCGTTCAGACGCAATGAGCTTTGTGGCCAGCCGGATGTGGGACTCCACGTGACCGATGAATCGGGGACTCATTTTCCTGACGGCGGTTCTCCCTTTGCGCTGCTCTGTCGCCGGCCGTTGGGAGTGAAGGAGGTTGTATGTGGAAGAACAGTCTCATGCTCATACAGTTTCTCTGGTGGTTCCCTCTTTCAACGACTCCCTGCTGTTGGGCGGGCGTCGACCAGGAACTCACTGTGTTTGATCGTTCGCCGTCTGGTCGGGAGATGCGAACGGTTCTCGCCACGCGGCCGATTGAGCGGGGCGATCGCGGATTGAGCATCGAGGACGATCAGGAGCAATCTTCCAGACGGCGACAGGCTGCCGGGAGTCCGAAACTCGACGATCAGGGTTTGGGGAATCGAGATCAACAAATGACGACCGAGGACCAGGAAGCCGATTTCTCGCCAGAAGAGAAGCGGGAACTCGCTCTCTCGCTCCTTCAGGGCGCTCTGGGAAGTGCTGAGCGACTCAAGCCGATCGAATATCGCATCCGCACGCAGGTCGAGGCGGCGTCGGCGCTCTGGCACATCGACCGGGCGCGGGCGCGAGCCATCTTCGAGCGAGCTTTCGGAACGCTCCACCAGTGGAAAGCGGAAATCGAGAAATCAGAGCCGAATGATCGCACGAGCGAGGCGAGATGGAGAAAGCTCTGGTCTCTCGTGCTCCGCAAAATGGCCGCCGTCAACCCCGAGCTCGTGGAAGAGTTCTTGCGGCAAGCGGGTGAGCTCTCAAAACAAAAGTCGGCCAGGTGGACCGACGAAGCGCGGGCGATGATGAGCGTGGCCTGGGATCAGGTCGAGAAAGACCCCGCCCTGGCCGCGCATCTGGCAGAAAAGAGCCTTCGCTTTGGTCTGGCCGATTGGACGAGCTTTCTCCAGAGTCTCAGCCGGCATGATCCGACCGAGGCCGAACGATTGGCCAGAGTGATCATCGACTGGTTGCGAGATGGACCGTTCGTCTCGACGCATCTTCTGAACTTCCGGCGGTTCGTCTTCGGTCCCGGGCGTTCCTCTGATCTCCAGGACGCTTTCCTGCACGCCCTCGTCGTTCGGCTCCGGCGAGATGCTCGTCCTGACACCCCCATGCGGGAACTGCAACGCGATCTTGACGCTGCTCGATACATGAGCCAATTCACCGCCTCCCTTGCCCCCCATTGGCAAGCGGAGTTCGAGACGTTGACGTCCGCTTTGGTGAATGTGTTCAAGGCGCGCGCCATGCCGCCTCCCGAACCTCCACCCACCAGGGCCATTGACGTCTCTTCAAACCGTTCGTCTCAGCCGGTGCCTACTTCGGAGATCCTCCAGGCGCTCTCCCAGGCTGAGGAGATAGAGGACGATCATCTTCGGGATGAGACATATCAACGATTGGCCTCTCGCGCCGCGCGCAGCGAGAACCTGGGGCTGGCCGAACGCATCATGTCCAGAATCGAGGATGAAAACATTCGCCGGGAGACTTCGCTCAAAGTCTATGGCCCTCTGGTACGAAAAGCATTGAGAGAGGCCGACTATGTGCAGGCGCAGATGTACGCGTTGAAAATCTCGCATCCGCTCGGTCGGACACTGGTGCTCGATCTCATTGCCGAGCGGATGAGGCGGGCCAAGGTGAATGGGGAACGCGTTGGGCAGGTTTATGATCTGGCCATGGCGCAACTCAGCGGAGAAGCCACCAGCGAAGAAGTGGCCAGGGCATACCTGGTGCTGGCCAGGTCGCTCGCAGAGATCGCTCCCGAGCGCAGCCTCGAGGCCCTCGGTTCGGCCATTGTTCGAATGAATCAACTGGCCAAAAAAGGCGCCCTTTTGTGGAGGTCTGAATTGCCCCCGGCCATTCGTCCCTGGGTTCGCCTGCCTCACTATGCGCTGAACGAAGATGAAGTCCTCGATCCCATCGAGATGCTGGAAATGACGTTCCGGGAGTTGACCAGATATGACGCCAGACGGGCCCTCTCGCTGGCTCCAGGATTGGCGCATGCGGGATCGCAGTCACTGGCTCAGGTGGCCATCGCCAGAGGGCTGCTCGATGAGGGAGAACGCGCTCCGGCGAGCCGTGAACCTTGAGAGCGCGATGAGCACCTCCGGCGATACGCGCATGGGAGACGACGATAGCCCGCCCCCGGAGGGCCGCCGCACCATCCGAATGGAACGCCCTTGTGAGTTAAGTTTTTGATGAACAATGATTTTTTACTTTGTAAAGGTGCTATACATTTGACAATTCAAAGGAGATATGCGCATCGATCGCCGCTTTGAGGAGCAAAGCGGATAACGTGATGAAGACTCACGCCCAATACTCCAGCAGCCGCGTTCTGATGTGATTGATGCTGATGGTGGCTCGCCGATTCCTTCGCCGGGTGAGCGTGAACATCCGAAGAGGGGCGCATGGCTTACGCGCTCCGTGATTGACATCGATGATGATCTCCGATACTATGTGTTCGTGCAATCGGGTATCACTCGTTACGAGCGGTTGATTGGCGAGAGAGCCGCTTGAGAATCGAGCCAGGGGAGTGAAACGAAATCATGCCATTGACCAATGTGGAGCAGCTCGAACAAACCCTCCAGGAAGCCAAGGCGATCGTGCCCGGTATCCAGGCGGCCGCCGTCGTGAGCACTGATGGATTGACCATTGCCAGCGCATTACCGCCGGACCTCGACGAAGAGCGCTTCGTGGCCATGAGCGCCGCCCTGCTCGATGCCGGTCAGCGCACGGCGAGGGAACTCGACATGGGCTCGCTCGAACAGATGTACATGCGCAGTCAGAACGGGTATATGGTCGTCGTCCCGGCTGGGCCGGAGGCCGTCCTCGCCGCCATATTGGAGAAGGAAGCCAAATTGGGATTGGTGTTTCTCAACCTGCGACGATTCGCCGAGCAGGTGGCTCAGGCGCTGGCGGGTGTTTGAAGGACTCCGTGATTGAGTTCTGGCGCGAGCTCATGACGCTCGATCTCTCAGCGTTGACTGGACCTATGCCAACAGAGATGGTACCCCTCGAGTTTGAACGACTGGACGCAGAAACGCAGCGGGCGCGGGCGCTTCAGTTCTTCCAGCGCATGAGAACGCGGCGGAGCGTGCGTCAATTCTCTTCTGAACCGGTGCCATTTGAGTTGATCGAATTGGCCATTCGCACGGCGGGCACCGCCCCATCGGGAGCCAATCAACAGCCTTGGCGCTTCATCGTGGTCGGCGATCCGGAACTGAAACGTCAGATCCGCCTGGCCGCCGAGGCGGAAGAGCGCGAGAACTACGAGCGCCGATTTCCGGCCGAGTGGAAACAGGTACTGGAACCTCTGGGCACGGATTGGCATAAAGAGTTTCTGGAAATCGCGCCCTACTTGATCGTCGTTTTCCGCATCGACTATGAAGAATCTCCCGCCGCCTTCCCCGATGGAACGGCTGGGCGACGCAAGCATTACTATGTGATGGAATCGGTCGGTATTGCTGTCGGTCTGCTGCTCGCCTCACTCCATCAAGCGGGTCTGGCCACGCTCACGCACACGCCCAATCCCATGAAATTTCTCAACCGGATTCTGGGGCGTCCCAAGAATGAAAAACCATACCTGATCATCCCGGTTGGCTATCCCGCCGAAGGAGCGAGCGTCCCTCGTTTGGAGAAGAAACCGCTGGAAGAGATCATGCAAGTCTTCGAATGAGGTTGGGAGAAGGCTCGCCGCCGCTTATGGCGCTGCTTGAAAATTTGACCGAGGTCGCCTATACTCACGAATAGGCTTTCCCATCCACCCTCGTGGCAGAAAGTTGACCGGGTGGGAGGAAAGTTGGGAGGGTTGGCCGAATTGGCAAGGCACCGGTCTTGAAAACCGGCGGGCGCAAGCCCATGGGGGTTCGAGTCCCTCACCCTCCGCCAGTTTCTTCCTCTCCACTTCATCAAAGCCGGTTCCTGGGGAAGTCAGTCGTCTGTCCCTTCCGGGAGGCCACTGAGCGAAGGGAGCATGAACTGTTCCGGTCGCCCCCTTACGAAAGTAGAGCGTGGCGCCAGACTATGTCATTCCTCATCCTTCGCGGTGTGTCCGTGGCCCATAAGCGGCTCTTCCATGTAGCGCGAGATGCCATCTTACGCTACATCGATTTCATCCGCTGCGGTGTGGCGAACCATAGGTGACTTCCTTGGCCACCTTCGGTCCTCTGTCGATCCATCTCTTCGCTTCACTCGCTCTCTGGGATTCTGGCTACTGCGGCCATCAACTCCGTCAACAGGTGCGGGAATGTCCCCATCGGCGACATGCCCTCAATGCGCAGGCCATCGCTTTCCACCGTCCCCGTCCAACTCGTCGGGAAGAGCGCTTCCATTTCCCGCGCTGGCCGCGGTTCGGAGAGCCCGCCCTCGTTCAGCACGCGCGCCATCCGTTCGAGGAGATGCTCATTTGTGGCGTAGAAGGTCAACACTGGTGGCGCGTCGTGATCGGCCAGGGCTCGTTGATATGCGGCCGAGACCATCATGGTCTCGCCTGATCGATGAGCTTCGATGATTGTTTCAATGGCGGATCGACTGCCACTCACGACGAGGAACTCGCCCACGAACGCACAATGCGCGGAGTGACCGGATCTCTCGCCATTGAGGATGAGCACCGGCTGATCAGCCACGCTCGTCTCGATCACGGTGAAGTGATGGGCCCGGGCCATCCGCTCAATCGCCGCCTTCACTTGGCGCGCGTCGAGGACTTCGACTATCAGAGCCGCCCGCGGGTGATCTCGTTTCATCGACGGCAGGGCGATGACGGCCATTTGGTGGCCAATGGCTGCCAGGAGCTCATTTCGTATATCCACTCCCAACTCGGCCAACAGCCGATCAATCTTCGTCTCACCATCTGATCCCATCACCTGGAGCGTCGCCGTATACATCTCGTCATACAGAGCCAGGAGATCACCGAGAGAAGCGACGAAAACGCGATTGGCCGTCGCCGGGATGATCGACAGAATCTCGTCCGTCAGGGGGGGCGCACTCATCATCACCCGAACGATACCCGCACCACCATCAGGGGTGGCCAGAAACAGTCGTTCGGCCACTCCTTCCCCTTCGAACGAACTCACTCCGCCCATGGCGGCGATGGAATCCAGTCCGTAAGCGCGGAGGAGTTGATCGGGGGCAATCGCTTCTGGATCGCGACGAGTTGAATGCGTTCGGTGGAGCGCCTGGATCGCCTCGAGGAGTCGCTCTCCATCGACGAATCCGAAGAACCCATCGGCGTATCCCAGCCGCCGGCGCATCTCCATCACCCGGGGATTATCGGCTAAAGAAGCCGCCGTCCCCGCCACAACATCGATGATGCCTTGCAGGCCTTCCTGGCGATTGCTGAACACGAAGAGATCATCCCGCCGAGCGAAGTAAAGGGGATCGCCCTCGTGGTGGCCATAGACGATCAGAGGAACACCGTGGTACTGCCCGACCGTCGACGGACCGTCTTCGAACCTCTGCGAGAAGAAAAGATGGAGACTCCTGGCGAACTGCTCATCATCGGACTCCGCCAGTACAGCGACGAGCGGAAGGAGATGCCCTCCATCAACCTCCAGACGGATGAGCGCCGCTGCGCCACTGGCGCGGAGCAGGCCACTATAGTTGGCGCTCATCAGGAAGCCGGTGGCCAGTTCCGGATAGGTCTCGGAGAAAATCCGCCAGGCTTTCGTCTCCACCAGCCGGAGCGCTTGATCCGAGAGATCGGCTACTTCCACAAAAGCCAACGTCCCGGCCGGGAGGTAGCGTTCCATGTGCGGACCGGAAGCGCGTCCGGCCAGTTGCCAGAACAGGATGACGCCCACCGTCACCATGAGCGAAGCGCCGACCAAAATTCGGTTCCTCATAGTTCCTCATCCTTTCATTCATCTAAACCATCTGCTTACGCTGAAAAAGGATCTGCGACAGGAGGAAACACCCTATCGCCACGAGCAGCGTGATCAAGACCGTTTCCCTGCTGAGATCCCCGAACATGTCCAGACTGAACTCGCCACGATGTCCTCGCGCCGGTTCAAGGATGGAGAGAATCAGGCTCTTGCCGAAAAAGTAAAACAGGGCGATGACGGCCACGATGCCCGCGCCCATGCTGATCCACCATTGTTCGAAAACGACCGAGAAGCTGAACACGAGCGAGAAGACCATCACTCCCACCACGCCACGCCAGAGTCCAATCCTGAACGCCGTGCCCATCAGCGGGAATACATGTCCCCACGACGCCTCCAGCGTGACGGTGTGAGAGACGAGGAGCACGCCAATATACGCAGCCAGCAATGTGGTCAGCGGCGTGAGCGCCATCAAGGCGTACGCTTGCAATCCAGAGAGAGCATACTTGGCGCTCAGTACCGACCATCGCGTGACCGGTCGTTCCAGGAGGAAGAAGATACGCCGCGAGGCGATCTCGCGCGAGGCGCTGCTCGCCGCATAGAAGACGATGAGAAAAAGACCGGCGGTGAGCGTGAACATGGACTGAGCGAATACGAGTCCCTCCATGACTTGATAAGCGGTCTTGGCGGGCATTGTCTGAAAAGTGAACCAGTGCTCCTCATCGACGAGCAAGGCGACAGCGCTGATCCACACCAGAGGATGAAAAGCGAGAAAGAACGCCAGGAACTTCCATCGCGTCTCGCGCCATTCTTTCCATAACAGGGCTCTCGCCTTCGTCCAGTTCATGTCACTCGCTCCTATCTCGGATCGCCGTCTCACCAGACCTCGGCGCGCACCGACTCGACGAATACATCTTCGAGCGACGGCGAAATAATCTCCGGCTCGCGGGCGCTCCACCGGCGGAGTCTCGCCAGGACCTCATCGTTCACCTCTCCGAGGGTGAGAATGTACTCGCTGGCGAGCTTCTCGACGCTCAACACGCCCCGGAGCTGTCCGAAGTCGGGCTCGCGGCCGTTGAGCACGAGACGGACTTTTTTCATCGAGGCTTTCACCTCCTCCAGAGGCGCGCTGATCTTCAATCGACCCTGGTGAAGGATTCCCACCCAATCGGCGATGCGCTCGACCTCTTCGACAAGATGCGACGAGAAGAGCACCGTTCGTCCTTCCTGTTCGATCTCCACAATCACGCTCTCAAGAACATCGCGCCGGACGACGGGATCGAGTCCGGAGGTTGGCTCATCCAGGATGAGCAGCTCAGGATCGAAGGCCAGTGCGACGATCAAACAGAGTCGTGCTCGATTACCCCGCGACAGGTGCCTCACTTTCATCGTGGGATCGAGCTGGAGTCTATCGGTCAATCGGCGCGCTTTCTTCCAATCCCACCGCTCGTGAAAGGCGGCGGCAAAGTGCAGCGTCTCTTCGACGGTCATCCAATCGTAAAGATATCGGTTTTCCGAGACGTAACCGACGCGTTGCCGAATGGCGAGGAGATCGGCCGGGTACGACCGGCCGAGGACGGCAATGGTTCCTTCGGTCGGCCGCAGATGACCCATGAGCAATTTGATCATCGTCGTCTTGCCCGATCCGTTCACACCCAGCAGGCCGTAGACCACGCCTCGTGGTACGCGCAGGCTCACGTCGTGAATGACGCGACGACGGCCAAAGTCACGGCACACATTCGCGGTTTCGATAGCATAATCGGTCATGCGTTCTCCTCGTGACGTCCTCGTACCATTGGGATAGGGAATCCCTTCGGCGCCTCGCCGGGAATCCTCGAGGGGCTCCTTTTCGCGTCGCTCGATTCATGCATGGCTCTATATGAGGCGCTCTCGCAACCGAAAGCGCCACTCGCCGAGTGATGAACCGGCTCCGAACATATCGTTCGGGAATGACCTTTTCACGCACGTGGTTGCCGGAGATGCTCATCAAGAAGGGGCGATCCCACCATTGCAACGTCAGTCGCCGCGGAGACGATAAGAAACTCCTCGCCCAAGAGAATTGGTCAACAAGATGTCGCATCTTCTGTTCAATGATGTGCTCGCGATTTGGCAGACTATCCATTGGGCTGAGATCGATCATGTTTCGGTTCCTCTGACCAAACGAGTTACCGTAGCAACCGTAGAACACCACCCCTTCCTCCGTCAAGGAAGATGGTTCAGGGAAACGTCGACTCAGGATCTATTGCCGTTAGAACTTATTCGTCGGGCTGTTTCAGGAGCAATGCAATTCAGGAAAGGCCTCCCTCGGCGCACGTGATCCGACCATCAGTCGGGGTGATGGGGGAACATCTTCTCTAGGACGCGGTCAAAGCCTTCGGATTGCTCTATATGATACTCCTCTCCATTGTCTCCCTCGCCTACAATGAGCCCCATCACCTCATCGAGCCGGTTGAGCAAGGCCATGCCGCGTTCAAACCCTAGCACGAAGACGGACGTGGACAGGGCGTCCGATTGGATCGCTCGCGGCGCAACTATGGTGACGCTGTATATGCCTTGGACCGGTTGCCCCGTCCGGGGATCGAAGATATGCCCATACATTTTGCCGCTGAGACGAAAGAATTTTTCGTAGCGACCCGATGTGGACACCGACTGGTCTCTCAATCTCAGGACGGCCATCATTTTTTGGGGATGTTTCGGATCTCTGAGGCTCACACTCCAGAAGGTTTTGCCGGGCGGCGCTCCCAGCGCATAGATGGTGCTCTCGCCAGCGCTGAGGAGAGCGGATGTGATCCCGTACCGTCTGAGTATCTCCACGGCTCGATCGATGGCATACCCTTTGGCGATGCCGCCGAGATCGATCTCGACCCCCGGTTTGGCGAAGGAGATCGTTTTTTCCTCCTCGTCCAGGATGAGGAAAGTATAGCCGACGCGCGCGCGAACGTGCTCTAGTTCTCGAGCAGTGGGGAAGTGGCCTTCGTGTTTGTAGAATCCCCATAGTTTCAAGAGCGGCGCGACAGTCACATCAAACGCTCCCTCCGTCAGTTCAGCATAAGAGATCGACTCCCGAATGATGGCATAGAGTTCATCGCTGGCGTGAAACGGTCGCTTCCATGCTGTGCGATTCATTCGACTCAGTTCGCTCTCCGGCTTATAGTTACTCATCTTGGCATCGATCCGGCGAATTTCCTCGAACGCTGCTCGCATCGCCCGCTGTCCTGTCTCCCTGTCGGGTGTGTAGAGCGTGATCTGGAAAATCGTCCCCATGACGTAGTGCGCTTCGATGAGGGGGCGATCAGTCGCGTGGGCCAACATCCCACCACGCCATAATAAGGAGACGAGGAACAATCCCATCATGTTGCCCATCGAGTGAAAATGTCTCCATCGGATATTCATGACCTCCTCCGAATGGTGTTCATGTGAACGCGAGTCTCTTCCATCTCGGCATTTCTTTTCTTGAACCACATCTCGTGAGTGGGGATGACGATATAGGACATCAAACTGAGCGCGAGGAGAATTTGAGCGACGATCATCAGGAGTGCGCATTGGCCCGAGACATAGCGGATGAGCCAGGGCGAAGCGATCTCCAGTATCACCCCCACGAATGAAGCTCCAATGACCATGACTTTCAGCCATGCGCGAGCTGATGTCATCAAGAGGAGATGCGCCATGATCATAATCACCACGGGCATAGAGAAGATGTGAAAATGTGTCGTTTCGAGCAGAGCCCGAAGGCTTTGGGGAGCGATGAGCTGTTCTTCAGAGCCTCGATAGTATATGGCGATATCAGCGAGGCGAAATCGGGTGTGTTGATAGAAGATGGCCAGATTGACGATGAGCCCGATGAGCATAGTGAAGTTGAAAAAAGTCATGATGATCTTCATGCCCACCGAACTGTTCCGCAGTTGGAATGGACTCCAGAAGGTGCGCATCTCCGCTTCACCTCTTATCAGATGTTTGCGGCGTCAGATAGATAACCTGGATGATGGCCAGCGCTTTGCGAACGCCCACACTGAGCGCTCTGACCGAGAGCGTTGCGCCGCTGATATTTTTGATGTCTTTATATTGACGAATGGGATCTTTGAGGTTCTTGTTTCGGAATTGCCGCAAGAACCCTCGGTACCGAACTTCGCTACCATGTGATTCGCGATACATCATAATGGCGACATCCTTCACTGAACCGTCGGGCGTCACACCAACGATGAACGTGATCGGTCGATACTTGCCGATCTCTTCACAAATGATGGCGTAACCGATGGTCTCGCCCTTTTGTTTGGCGATGAATGTGATGTAGAAAGGTTCCCATATCGAAGGTTTGGCCCGTCCGATCAACCGTTGAGTTTTCTCGCGCAGCGCCGGCGTCGATGGGATCTCCCGCCGTTCAAAAGTGTCCGCTTCGGGGAAGACGGCCTTGGGGGCGTCTTCGACGGTGAGGAGGACTTGGGCGGAGACGAGAGAACTCATGGAGAGTACCAATCCTGTGAAGGTCATGGCCCGAAGGCAATGTAGGATTCCTTTTCCCACCATATTGCCTCCTTGAAGATGAGCATGCGAAGAAACGCTATGGTTAGAATCCGAAAGCAATGCCAAAGAGAATCGTATCGAATGAACGATCCGAAAGGCGTCCTAATCCCAGTATGTCTGGATAAACGAGCACTCGGCCCTTTCGTCGGTGATTGTGTTCATAAGCCAAGGAGATGGGGATCGATGGTATCGGTCGGTAGGTCAATCCAATGGTGAGTCGATCTTGACTGATGTCTTCTAATGTCAGGTTCGTGATGATGCCGTCGGCGAATTTCAGCTCCCGTACCAGATCGTTGAACCACACCCGCTCGTAGCGCACAATTGGAATTAACTGTGGATCTTCAAATCCCCGGCCGAGGAAGCTCTCGCGCAACCACCGCGGACGCCAGCGATACTTAAAATCGATCCAGAATCCATAGCGTTGATTGGTCAAGGGCCCCTTGAACTCAGCTTCCACTTCGGACTCTAATTCCTCTGTTTCTTCGCCCGACGTTTCGGCGCCCACATCGACGAGTTGGCGGGCCAGGTCATCGAGTACCCGCTGCATGCGGCCGTAGTCGGTGTAGATGAACTCGCCCTCAGCTTCTAATGATCCGAGTGTGAGTTTTCCATCGATGCCAAATGAGTTGATATTCTCGCGAATGCTCAGGTAATCCGGAGTATAGCGGCCGTGATAACCGGAGAAGGCAATTTCGCTCCCGATCCGAGGACTCACGGCCAGCCGCCAGGTCACCGCATCGGCAGTGTTCGATCCATTGACTGGTCCGGAGTCGAAGAAGATCTCCGGTTCAATTTCTATGAGATTGCGTCCTTGACGCAAGGACGCGGCGACCTCATTAGTGAAATCGAGAGTCACGCCATTGACGATATATGCTTGGTACTTGAGAAAGCCTCCACTCAGGGGAATGGTTCCCAAGATCCCCGCTCCCAATTCGCTCCAGGCCGTCTTGGCTGGAAGCACGGGAGCGTCGCGATCGACTAGGGTACGTCGGGGAATATCCCAATAGTCATCGTCATGAAGGAGATTGAATCGCCCGAGGGGGGGGAGAATAATCCCCGCTCGCAGACCAAATTGATCGGGAATGACATCGTATTGGAACCAGGCTTGCTCGATTTTGATCTCGCTCCCACTTTGTCCCTCGACGCCCTGAACGAACCGCGTTCCACTCCGGTGGCGTTGGCCACGATTCTCCGGAATCGCCGTCCGTTCAATCTCGATCTTCCCCAATCGCTCGAATTCGATTTCGCTGTGAATGCGGAGCCGGTCGGCAGGCGTGATATCCGTGGTGAGAACGAATCGGCGGAAGTCGAAGGAGTGGAAACCACGTCGAACCCGTGGGAGCGTGCCGAAAGGTATCCCAAGATCAATGTTATTGGCTTCGAAACGAAGGGAGCCATAACCGCCGATGTGAACGACATGGCTCGGCAAACCGCGTTGATCCTCGCCTGAGGAGCGCCTGCTATTGCCGGTGAGCCGCTTTTTCACGTCCAACCGATTGGTCGATGCTGATCGAACTGCCCGAGGAACCGCTGATGCTCGTCGCGGGGTTTCCAGGGAACCTCGTTGTTCACCCTCAAGGAGCTTTTCAGAAACGCGACTATCTCTCCGGCTGGTCTCGGTCGAACCCGAAGTCTTGAGGCTGATCTCCGATCGCTCTCGTTTCATCTCGACGATCATTCTTTGCAACAGTTCGACCTGCGCGCGAAGCCGCTCGATTTCGGCTTTGAGAACCTCGAGGTTGGGAGTGCGGTGTGGGGGTTGTAGCTTGTGAACGATCGGATGTTCATGGAGTGTTTGTTGAGTTGGCCGACAGGATGGTTTCGTGTTGAACATTCTCTTATCCATGGGTGCGGAAGAGGGGGAAAAACGACGTTGTCCCCAAGCCCGATGGGATGGGTCAAACAGTATGATTGCTAAAGCGAAGGCGATGAAAAGATGACGGTTCATGCTGCTCCTCCTTTCCAGGAATTGCCTGAAGAACCGGCGAACCCAAGAGGTTCGCTTTTCATGGATTCCAGAATGCGACGGTATGGCATTCGAGAGTTTGTGAGACATGTCCCGCGGACGACCGTGATTGACCAGAGATGACAGATACGATCGAGTTCTCAGCCCACCGGGCCCGATCGGGAACTCCGAGGGCTGCTCCTCGTAGTCTTGGCATATCATGAAATTGAAATCCATTTTCAATTTCGAAACCGAATCATACGCCATAGCGTAGCGACTGTCAAGTACCAGATCAGTGAAAATCTCTGTGAGCTCAATTGATCAGAGAGGGATGCGGACGGCGGGCGGGCGCGTGGTCTCTCCCGATGGAAATCCTCTCCCTCTCTACGTTCCGGCGGAATGGAAGATGTGCTGGCGCTCGATCACCCGAGAGGAACGAGCAGTGACGACCTTTGGTCAGGCATCGACGAGTCGGCCCGTATTCCTGCCACACGTCCATCACGAGATGGGACTTCCCCCGGAGTCGCCTCAGCGGGGGTCAGGTGAATGAGAGAAAAGCTCCTCACTATGCAGAGGGTATTTTCAAGTCTTCCCGTCGTGGGGTCGCACCATATGTGGCCTTATCAGTCCGTCTTAGAACATCATTCTCAGAACGGCGAGCTGAGTCTTCACTGTCTTCTCGATGTCCGCCGGCGAGTGCGCGGTTGAGAGGAACATGGCTTCGAATTGGGACGGGGCGATGAAGATCCCCTGATCCAGCATGCGATGGAAATACTGGGCATATTTCTCGGTGTCAGCTCTCTTAGCCGTAGCATAATCGACAACTAATGAGAGAGTGAAGAATACAGTCAACATCGAGCCAATGTGATTGATTCGCAGTGGCCATCCGTGCCGCCGTATGCTCTTTTGGAGTTCATCCACCAGTTGCCTCGTCGTCTCTTCGAGTTGCTGGTAGATCCCCGGCCGTTTCAACTGGTTGAGCATTTCCAATCCGGCCCGCATGGCTAGCGGGTTTCCCGAGAGCGTTCCCGCCTGATAAACGGGACCGGAGGGAGCTACCAGTTGCATAATGTCGCGGCGGCCGCCGTAAGCGCCCACTGGCAGACCGCCGCCGATGATTTTTCCCAAGCAGGTGAGGTCAGCATTCACGCCGAAGTACTCTTGAGCCCCTCCATAGGCCAGTCGAAATCCGGTGATCACTTCGTCGAAGATGAGCAGGACGTTGTGATCCCGAGTCATCTCGCGCACCTCATGCAGATATCCGTCGTAAGGCACAACGACGCCCATATTAGCTGGCACCGGTTCCAGGATGACGGCGGCGACATCGCTCTCATACTCCTCCAGAGCCGCTTTCAGGGCTTGGGTGTTATTGAACGGCACATTGATAGTCAATCCAGCGAATTCGTCGGGGACGCCGGGACTGGAGGCGATGCCCAGGGTCGTCAATCCGGAGCCCGCCTGGGAGAGGAATCCATCGCCATGACCGTGATAACATCCTTCACATTTGATGATTCTCTTCCGCCCGGTGAAAGCGCGGGCCAGCCGGACGGCGCTCATCGTCGCCTCAGTGCCGGAATTGACGAAGCGAACCATGTCGACCGATGGGATGGCGGCGACGATCTCGCTGGCCAATTCCACCTCCCATTCGGTCGGCGCGCCGTAACTCGTTCCCCGTTCGGCTTGTTCTTGGATGGCGCGCACGATGGCCGGATGGGCATGCCCAAGGATGAGAGGCCCATAGGAACACACATAGTCGATATACTCGCGCCCCTCCACGTCGTAGATCTTCGAGCCCGCGGCTCGAGCGACGAAGAACGGATCACCGCCCACGGAGGCGAATGAGCGAACGGGGCTGTTGACGCCACCGGGAAGGAGATGTTTCGCTTGCTCCAACAGTTCGTGAGATGTTGGGTTGCTCATAGTCGTCCTCTTGGTCATCGCAGCCATCGTGCTGCGTCTTTAGCGTGGTAGGTGAGGATCATATCGGCTCCAGCCCGCTTTATGCTGGTTAACAATTCCAACACGACGCGCCGTTCATCCAGCCATCCGTTGTGGGCCGCGGCCTTGACCATGGCATATTCGCCGCTCACATTATAGGCGGCGACGGGAACGTCGAAGCGGTCGCGCACACGTCGGATGATATCTAGATATGCGAGCGCCGGCTTCACCATCACAATATCGGCCCCTTCTTCTAGATCCAGAGCGACCTCTTTGAGCGCTTCGCGAGCGTTCGGTGGATCCATCTGATAACTTCGACGATCGCCGAATTGAGGCGCTGATTCGGCTGCTTCGCGGAACGGTCCATAAAAGCTGGAACAGAACTTGGCCGCGTAGGAGAGAATTGGAATGTGCGAAAATCCGTTCTCATCGAGCATTCGGCGAATGGCGGCCACGCGACCATCCATCATATCGGAAGGCGCGACCATATCGGCGCCCGCTTGGGCGTGGGATAAAGCTTCTTTGGCCAGGAGTTCCACCGTAGGATCGTTGGCGACATCGCCCTGGACGACGACGCCACAATGGCCATGACTCGTGTACTCGCAGAGGCACACGTCGGTGATGACGAGCAGGTCCAGTTGCTCTTTCTTGATCGCTCGAATGGCTCGCTGGACGATGCCTTGCTCGGCATAGGCTTCCGAGCCGACGTCGTCTTTCTTCTCTGGAATACCGAACAAGATGACGGCTGGAATACCCAGCTCGGCGACGTCATGGCACTCCCGGACAATTTCATCCACGGACATCTGATAGCATCCCGGCATGGATGGTATTTCTCGTCGCACGCGCTCCCCCGGGCAGGCGAAGAGGGGATAAATCAAATCGTCGACCGAGAGCGACGTCTCCCGGACCATGCGTCGAAGGAGCTCATGACGGCGCAATCGCCGTGGTCGGTGATGAGGAAATGGCATAGTTGATCACCTCCTGCCAAAGTATGTCACCAGCGCTCGAACGAGCGCCGATCCCGTCGAGGCCGGCGCTTCGATGTGCACCGTCAATCCCTGTTCGCGGATCGTCTGCGAAGTTCGGGGACCGATGCTGGCGACCAGGAACCGGTGTTTCCATCGCTCGATATTGGACGGCCCCACGAGGCGGACGAAATTCTCCACCGTTGATGAGCTGGTGAACACGACAACATCAACAGTCCCTGCTTCCAGCGAGCGAAGGATTCGGGGCTCTGGTGGATCGCCCATCACGGTTCGATACACAATCACGTCATCGACGCGCGCTCCGCGTCGGCGCAGTCCCTCCGACACAGTATCGCGCGCCAGATTCCCTCGCGGAAAGAGAATCTTCACCCCATCCAAGCGTCGGGGGAAAGCGGCGAGTACGCCCTCACCCGTGTGCGACTCGGGAACGAGATCGGCAACCAGTCCTCGAGCAGCGAGAGCCCGGGCCGTAGCTGGACCAATGGCGCACAGATGGAGTCGTGAAGGGGGGCGGTCGAACGAGCATCGGCGGCAAAAATACTCCACGGCATTGCGGCTGGTGAAGATGATCCAGTCGTATTCGGCCAGTCGCTCGATGGAGCGGTCGATCTCCGTCCACGTCTCGGGTTCGACGATCTTGATCGTCGGCATGACGAGCACATGAGCGCCGTGCGTGCGAAGCGCATCGGTGAGTTCGCGCGCCTGCTCGCGTGGCCGAGTGATGAGGATGCAACGGCCACGGAGGGGCTGACTATTCACTCTGGGAGCCTTTCTGTTGGACATGTCGCTGGGCCTGTCGGTAAGCATTCACCTCTTCGAGAATGCGATCGGCGCCTCGGGCGATCAGTTTCTGGGCGAGACGCACGCCGAGGCGTTCGCTATCGCTCGTCGGTCCGCTCAGACGGTCACGAACGATTTTCTCTCCATCCAACGAGATGACACAGGCTTCGAGCCACAGGTCGTTCCCTTCGACGTGTCCCCACGCGCCAATGGGCACCTGACAGCCACCTTGCAATGCGCTCAACAAAGCGCGCTCGGCCATCACGGCGGCTCTCGTCGGGGGATGATCGATCGATGACAAAAGGGCGAGCAGTTCTCGATCATCGGCGCGAACTTCGACGCCTAGTGCTCCCTGTCCGACGGCGGGCAGGATCACCTCTGTGGAGAGAACCTGCGTAATGCGATCTGTCCACCCTAAACGATCCAGACCGGCTTTGGCCAGCACGATGGCGTCGTAAGAGCCCTCGCGAAGTTTTCGCCAGCGGGTATCCACGTTGCCGCGAATGTCAACGAATTCCAGATCAGGACGTCGGTGGCGAAGTTGAGCTTTTCGCCGCCAGCTACTGGTGCCCACGCGCGAACCTGATGGCAGTGATTCCAACGTCCGACCATCCCGCGAGAGGAGGCAGTCGCGTACGTCGTGACGGGCGCAGATGGCGCCCATGGTGAGCCCCGTCGGCATGTCCGTGGGGACGTCCTTCATGCTGTGTACGGCCATGTCAATGCGGCCCTCCAGCAGTGCTCGCTCGATCTCTTTGACGAAGACGCCCTTGCTGAGCGTGGCGATAGCCGCATCGAGAAATCTGTCGCCCGTCGTCTTGATCGTCATGATCTCAATCGGCATTTCCGTGAAGGCGGCGAGGTGCTGGCGAACGAAACGCGCCTGCCAGAGGGCGAGTTGGCTCCCGCGACTTCCGATGATGAGTTTCTCTCTCATTCCTCGTCGTTCAAATCGAACAAGTATCGAATGCTCTCCAGATGCCGTTTATCGGCCGATTGTTTGAGTCGGACGGTCGGCTCGTGCAAAATCTTGTTGACGATGGCCAGGGTGAGAGCCGTGATGATATTCCGCTGACGATCCGAGAGCGGGCCCAGCTTTCTCAAATGAGCCTCCAGTTCCGACTGGCGAATTCGTTCCGCTTTGAATCGCAGGCTCTTGATGGTCGACACGGCCGAGAGGCTCTCTTGCCAGCGCATGAACTTCTGGACCTCCTCTTCAATGATTCGCTCCGCTTTGGGAATGTCCTTCTCTCGCTCTTGCCGGTTCTGAGCCGCGATGCTCTGGAGATCGTCCAGATTATACAAAAACACGTTGTAAACGCGCTCGGCATCGGGGTCGATATTGCGAGGCAATCCCAGGTCGATGAGGAACAGAGGCCGGTGATTTCGTTCGCTCATCATGTGTTCGATCACATCGTGTCGGATGATGTACTGATCGGTTTGGATCGAGGTGATGACAATGTCCTGTGTTTTCAAACTGGCCATGAACTGCTCCCAGGGGAGGGCTCGCCCGCCCACCTGTTTGGCGAGAGCGGTGGCGCGATCGAACGATCGATTAGTGACGGTAATATGTCTGGCGCCGCGCATGGCCAGGCCGCGCGCGGTGAGCTGACTCATCTGGCCGGCACCCACGACGAGGACCGAGCGATCGCCAAGCTCGCCGAAGATCTTGGTGGCCAGCTCCACGGCGACGGCGCTCACCGATGTCGGTCTCAATCCGATCTCGGTCTCGCTCCGAATCCGCTTGCCCACTTGCGCTGCCTTTTGAAACAGGTGATTGAGGATGAGCCCCGTCGTCCGACACTCCAGGGCCAGAGAGAAGGCCTGGCGAACTTGGCCCAGAATGTGCGGCTCGCCCAATACCATCGAGTCGAGGCTGGCGGCGACGCGAAACAGATGTCGCACGGCGTCGGCTTCCAGGTAATGGTAGAAAGCGCCATTGAGTCGTTGCGGATCAACGCGGTGGAATTGACAGACGAAAGACTGCACCGCCGCAATGGCTTTTCGTTCCAGAGCGCTCACGCCATAGACTTCGCTGCGATTACAGGTCGAGACGATCACCGCTTCTTCCAGCACTCCTTCCCGAGTGAGTTGCTGGATGGCTTCTCTGGCCTGGGCGGGCGCAAACGCCACGTGCTCCCGGAGTTCGATGGGAGCGGTTCGGTGATTCAGTCCGACGACCAGCAGCGACATCGTTGATACTATCCTCGATCAAAAATAGGCGTGCAATCGCGAGAAAAAGAGGTTCACCATCGTGTAACTGAACAACACCACCAGAAAGCCCCCCACGGCTACCCACGCCGATCGCTGACCACGCCATCCACGGCGTTTTTGCAAGATGATGTAGAGCGCGTAAATGACCAGCACGAGCAGAGACCAGGTGATCTTGGCATCCCATCGGTGCGAAGCGTGACTCCAGGCTCGTCGGGCCCATGCCACACCGGTCAGAATGCCCGCACTCAATGCGCCCACGCCGAGAATGACGCTGGTCAGGTTAACCCGTTCCAGAAGATCGAGCGAGGGCAAGAGCGAGGACCATCGTCCCGGCCGATGGGTCCGCAGTCGCCAGTGTTGGATCAAATACGCGACGCTGGCGATGAACGAGATGGCGAAGGCCGCATAGGCCAGGACGCTGATATTCACGTGAAGGGCGAACAGCCATCCTTTCACCCAAGGGTCGATCTCAGTGGGCACTCTCTGAAACAGAGCGAACGCCGCTTGAAGAACGATGACGATGGGCAGCAGAAAAATACTCATGGACTTCTGCCGAAGGTAGAGTTCCAGCCCGAGATAAATCAACCCCAGATCCCAAGCGAACAAGGAGATGGACCCATAGAGATCGCCGTAGGGAACGGATCCGATGAGTGCAGCGCGTCGCATGAGGGCGATGAAATGGATGACGAGTCCCAGGGCGAGAAATCCAGTGGCCATTCGACCTAGATGAGGCTTCCGGAGGGTGAGAAATCCCACGTAGCCACTACCGCTCACCAGATAACAGAGCACAGACATCCAATTGAAGACCGTCGCGCTCATGACTGCCCATTCAGGGAATCTCTTCCCCGCCTCCTGGGGATGGCGTTGTCTATCGCCCTCCTCCACCAGTTGTTCATCGCTCTCAGTTTCCTGAAGCTCTTCGGTGTGCTATCATCACCTTTTAAAGGAGCCATTATAACAGATGGGGGAGGGCATTTCTAATCGAGATCGCCTGCTCCGCGCCTGCCGGCGTCAACCGGTGGATCGTCCCCCCGTGTGGCTCATGCGGCAAGCCGGGCGTTATCTGGAAGAATACCGACAACTCCGCGCGCGCGCCTCATTTCTCCAGTTGTGTCAAACGCCGGATCTCGCCGTAGAGGTCTCGTTACAACCGTACCGCATCCTCGATGTCGATGCCGTCATCCTCTTCTCCGATATTCTCATCCCCGTTCAGGCTATGGGCGGCGTTCTCCTGTTCACCGAGCACGGGCCGCGCATCACTGAACCCGTTCGCACGATGGAACAGGTCGAGGCGCTGGCCATCCCCGATCCGGTGGAATCCACTCCATATGTATTGGAAACGATTCGCCGCTTGCGAAGAGAACTCCAGGACGGCGTCCCCATCATCGGGTTCGCCGGCGCGCCGTGGACGCTGGCCACTTACCTCGTGGAAGGCGGAACATCGAGGCACTTCGCCGTGGTGAAATCATTGGCCTACTCCCATCCGAGCCTGCTCCATCGATTGTTGGGGAAATTGGCACAAACCATCACCCTCTTTTTGCAGGCCCAAATCGAAGCCGGCGCCGACGTCGTTCAGCTCTTCGATACCTGGGCGGGAGAGTTGAGTGCGGACGCCTATGAAGAGTTTGCCCTTCCTTACCAGCGTCAGATCATCGAGAGCTTGCCGCGCGAGCGCGTGCCTGCCATTCTCTATATCAACGGCTGTGCTCATATTCTGGAGAAGATGGCGCGCTCGGGGGCCGATGTGCTGAGCATCGACTGGCGACTCGATTTAGCCGAAGCGCGCCGCCGCGTCGGCGATCGTCTCGCCCTCCAAGGGAATGTTGATCCTGGCGTCTTACTGGGCGCACGCGAGCGCGTCGAACAGGTCGCGCGTGAAACGCTGAGCAAAGGCGGAGGCGTGGGGCATATTCTCAACTTGGGGCATGGCATCTTGCCTCAGACCCCGGTAGAAAATGCCCGCGCTTTGGTCGATGTCGCCAAGAGGTGGACGCGCGATGCCGAATCGGGAAACGACGTGATGTCGAGGACATGAGCCTTTGAGAGCCACGGCCGGGAGGAGAAGAGAATCATGCACAGGCCATCATCCTTCGAGTTTGCGTTGAACGGTGAACATTGCCAACTCACGCTGGATGTGCTCAACAAATACAATGTACCGGGCCCTCGATACACGAGCTATCCGACGGCACCGGAGTGGTCCGATGACTTTGGACCGGCCGATTTCGAGCGAGCCATGATAGAGGCCGATTCCTCAACATCGCCCAGGCCGGTCTCGCTTTACTTCCACATCCCATTTTGTGAACGCCTCTGTCTCTTCTGCGGGTGTAACGTCGTCATCAATAAGCGGAAGGAAGTCGCCATCCCATATCTGGAGCATCTCCGGCGAGAGATCGAGCGCATCGGTCGGTTCGTCTCGCCCGCTCGGGAGGTGATTCAGCTTCACTGGGGCGGCGGTACGCCGACCTATCTCTCACCAGCGCAAATCGAGGACCTCTTTGGATGCATCAGCGAGCACTTCCGATTCGCCCCTGATGCCGAGATTGGCGTGGAAGTCGATCCGCGAGTGACGACCGAAGAGCAGGTGCGATTATTGCGCCGCCTGGGCTTCAATCGCATCAGTCTGGGCGTGCAAGATTTCAATCCCCTCGTCCAAAAGACGGTGCGACGTATCCAACCTTATGAGGAAACGAAGGCGCTGGTTGATCTGTGCCGCGAAGTGGGTTTCGAGAGCATCAATATCGATCTCATCTATGGTCTTCCCCATCAAACGCCGGAGAGCTTCGCTGACTCGGTGGAGAAAGTGATCGCCATCGATCCTGATCGTATCGCCATGTATAGTTATGCCCACGTGCCCTGGTTGAAGAAACAGCAGCGTTCGTTCGAGAAGTATATTCCCGAGGGAGTGGACAAGTTTCTCATCTTTCGCATTGGTATTCAGCTATTCACCGAGGCGGGCTACCGGTATATTGGCATGGATCATTTCGCCAAGCCCGGCGATGAGCTGACCATCGCCCAGCAGAACAAAACGCTTCATCGCAATTTTCAAGGATATTCGACGCGAGCCAATGCCGATTTATACGCCATGGGCGTGAGTTCCATCAGCGGATTTCACCACGCCTATGCGCAAAACTATCGCGACGTGCCGTCCTACTATGAAGCGCTGGATCAGGATCGGTTGCCCACAATGCGGGGCTGGTGGTTGACCGCAGATGACATCATCCGGCGAGCTGTGATCATGCGGATGCTCTGCCATCGCGTGATCCACAAACCGGAGATCGAAGCCGAATTCAATATTTGCTTCGATGAGTACTTCGCCGAGGAGCGATCGAATCTGGAAGAATTGCAGGCCGATGGCCTCATCACCATGGACGAGGAATGTATCCGCGCTACTCCCCTCGGCTGCATCTTCTTGCGAAACATCGGCATGGCCTTCGATAAATATCTCCGGCGACGGCGCGGGCAAGACCAACCGATCTTCTCCAAAACATTGTGAGTCGGGAACGAGATGGCACCACGCGCGCGAACCGGCATCTTGCTCCTCAATTTCGGCGGACCGGAAACGCCAGATGACGTGCGCCCTTTCCTTCGACGCCTGTTCGCCGATCCAGAAGTGATTCGTTTACCCGCCATCGTCCGGGTTCCTCTGTCTCGCGTTCTGGCTGCCGTCCGGCACCGACGATCACGAGACGCTTACCGGCACATCGGCGGCGGATCGCCGATTCGCCGAATAACCGAGCAACAAGGCGAGGCCCTGAAGCGTGCTCTCCAGGGGTGGGGATACGACGTTGGCGTATACGTCGGCATGCAATGCTGGCACCCGTTCATCGAGGAGGCCGTTGAGCGCATTGTTGAAGATGAAATCACACATCTGGTCATTTTGCCCCTGTTTCCTCAATTCTCCTTCACGACGACGGGCGCTTGTCTGGCCAAGCTGCGCCGGGCGGTGCGACGGCGATCGGATTGGCCGGTGAAACGGCAGGTGACGATCGAGCATTGGCACGAAGATCCGCGATATATCGAGGCCGTGTCTCGAATGATCGAAGAGGCGTTGGACGATTTCGCGGCGAAGATCGGTTCTCGCGTTCATCTCCTGTTCAGTGCCCATAGCATCCCTCAACGATACGTGGATGAGGGTGATCCCTATGTGGCGCAGACACAAGAGACGGTAGAACGGATCATGGATCGACTCGGCCGTCGGCATCCTTATCATCTCGCCTTTCAAAGCCGTCTCGGTCCGGTGAAGTGGGTATCGCCCTACATTGATCGGGTCATCGAGCAGTTGGGGCACGATGGCGTTCGACACTTACTGGTCATCCCCATCAGTTTCGTTTCCGAGCATATCGAAACACTTTACGAACTGGACATCCTCTATCGGGAGACGGCCCGTCGGGCGGGTATCACTGATTTTCGACGAGTGGCCGCGCCGAACACCCATCCGGCTTTCATTGGCGCCCTCGCTCACCTGGTCCGGAAGCGACTTGCGGCGCTCGATGTCACCTCAGCCTTGACGCATCCGGGAGATTGAATCATGGGACCGCAGGTCATCATCATTGGTGGAGGAATTTCAGGGCTCACCTGTGCCTACCGCTTGAAGCAACGGGGATATGAGGTATTGCTCCTGGAGCGAGAAGAGCGGGTCGGGGGCGTGATGCAGAGCGAGCGTCGGGACGGATTCCTGACCGAGCATGGGCCGAACAGCTTTCAGAGTGCGCCAGAGATCATGGAGCTCGTCGAGGAACTGGAATTGACCGACCAACTCGTGACGGCCCCCGGTTCGGTGCCTCGCTACATCTACTATGATGGGCGACTTCACGCCTTCCCCACGAATCCGCTGGCGTTCTTTTCGACCGCGCTGTTGAGCTTTCGCGACAAGGTGAAAATTTTCCTCGAACCGTGGGCGCCGCCGCCTCCCGAGCGTGAGGAGTCGATTGCCGAATTCATCACGCGACGATTCGGTCGCCGCGTCCTCGAAGCATTTGTGGATCCGTTCGTCTCCGGCGTCTATGCCGGTGATCCAGCCCGACTGAGTCTGGCGAGCACATTTCCGTCATTGGCCGAATGGGAGAAAACGTACGGGAGCATATTGAAAGGACTGATTCGCTCCCGAAAGGATGCCTCTCGGCCGCGCTCCGAGAGATTGCTCTGTTCATTCCGACACGGGTTGGGGCAGCTCCCTCGGGCTCTCGCCGAACGATTGGGCGATGCCGTGGTGACTGGGGCTCGGGCCGTCCATTTGGAGACGGTCACCTCAATGATGGGCCCTCCTTATCGGCTGACGATCAAGTGGTCGGCGGGAACAGACCGCGTCCGCGCTGACGCTATCGTATTAGCGACGCCCGCCTATGTAGCTGCCGATTTAGTACGCTCCCTCTCCCAACCACTGGCTGAGGTGTTAGAATCGATCGAATATCCACCGCTGGCGGTGATTTGTTTGGGGTATGATGAGACAGGCCTCCGGCGATCTCTCGACGGATTCGGATTCCTCGTTCCTCGACGTCAGGGCATCCGGTTGCTGGGGTGTTTATGGAATTCCAGTCTCTTTCCCGAGCGTGCTCCTGAAGGGAAGGTGTGCCTGACTTGTTTCGTCGGTGGGACGACTGATCCAACGGTGCGCCAATTGAGTGATGAACAGGTGGTGAACATGGTGTGTGACGAATTGAGGCTGATACTCGGCGTCCGGGCCGAGCCCCGGGTCGTCGCCATCCATCGCCATGACCGAGCGATCCCTCAATATCATCTGGGACATCACGCGAAGCTCCAACGGGTGGAGGAGTATCTCGGTCATCTTCCCGGTCTCTTTCTGGTGGGGAATTACTTGCGCGGTGTCTCGGTGAGTGATTGTGTGCGCGAAGCGATGAAGACCGCCGAGCAGCTCGATCGCGCGTTTCCGGATTGACCTCCCGAGGTGGGCGAACCGCGCTTCTCCCTTGATGTGGAGACCCGAGGCCGCGATGAACGATCAGCGAAGGCGTTCATCCCTCGAAACCGCTCATTAGAGACTCGATATCTCCTCATCGGCGAGGGATGCGCCATGCTTCCTTCACACATCGGCTAATCGCGCCTTCAACCACTCAGCGAAAATGCGCGCCTCTTCGCGTTTGCCGCGGGAGAGCGCTCGGTTCATTCCGATGAGCGCCATCACTTCCGCATGATGTTGGCCCGCTCGATCTCCTCGACTCTCGAACTCGCGATACAGTCGATCGATGCGCTCGACGCTCGCTCGGGCATCCTGGGGCGTCTTGAATCGCACGATGCCGCGGGAGAAGTGGGAGTAGAAATTCATCAGTTGAGCGCTCGTCGTGTACAGATCGAAATAGCCAGACAGCAGGCCCGCTTCGGTGAGCACACGCGCCACGTAGCTCGGTTGCGAGTGGACCGCCGAGGCCAATTCGGCCACGTTGGTCATCCCCGTGCGGTAGAGTTCGAGGATGCGCTCCTTCTTGGACGGTCGCTTTCGCGTCCGCCCCGTTCGGTCGGGCATCCTCACCAGTGACGATTTTCTGGCCGCGTTAGTCATCGCGTGTTCTCCACGTATCCAGAGCCGCGCCGATCAAAGATGAACCCTCCGGTGACTCGCCGCGAAAACGCGCGACTCCGGTGATTGTTTCATCTATGAAATAGTATACCCGAAATAAACCAGCGTTTCAAAGGGAAGAGGAAATGAGAATCTGCTTCCTCGCGGCGCTTGACTGTAATACCATGCGCGATGGCGCCGGAGGCGAAACGGCGGAAGAGAACGAACCGCTCCCGGTCCCCTATCAAACTGACCGAATTGAGCGCGTCCATTCAGCGCAAGCGAACCGCTGAGGGCCTCTCATTGCGCCAGGTCGCCCGGCAGGTTGGGCTGGGGGCGTCGACACTCTGGCGATTGGAGAGGGGACGCGGAGTACCTGATTCGGCGACTCTGGCGCGATTGGCCGAGTGGCTGAGCGTCCCGCTGGAGCGACTGGTCGACGTCGCCAGGCCGACGAAGCGGAAGGCGATCGTTTACTACGAGGATGAGAACACACCGGATATTGTGGAAGCTCACCTGCGCGCCGATCGTCGTCTCTCGCCGGAGACGGCCAAAGCCTTGGTTGAGTTATTTCGCGTAGCCTACAACCAATTCGCCCGAAAGAAGAGGTGAACGCTTCGGCCTTCTCATCAGACCGCGTACGAGCGCGTCGATCCCCGACCGGACGCCCATGAGCGGAACGACCTCAGAGGATCTCTCTTAATCTCGATTCGCCCTTCCATCGTGAACTCGCCGTACTCCCGTGAGCCCGGTCGGGCATCGCCTCTGAGGCGACGAGGCCGAAACCCAGCCGTATCAGACCAAGTCGGTTTTGACGGAGGTCCCAAACGACGGACGTCGCTATCTCTTCCTCGGCTAGAAACGCAATCGGAAGGCGAACTGGATCTCTCGAGGATTGAATACATCTCGTGGCGTCCCAAAGCCGAGGAAGGGTGGTGGCGGCGTGTTCAGATCGGCCGAGCCCCAGACGGTGCTGAAATTCTTGATGTTCACCGTGTTGAAGAGATTGAAGACCTCGGCGATGAACTCTCCTTTCCATCGCTCGCCGAAGGCGAAAGAGCGGGAGACGCGCAGGCTGAGGTCGGAGAATCCATCGCCTTTGAACGTGTTCTTACCCAGTTGGCCGGGGCGATCGGCGAGGGGATTACCATCCTGATTGGCATCGACGCCAGCGAACACGGTGAAGAATCGCGCGCTCTGAAGCGTTGTGATGACGCCGAGCTTGAAATGGCGCAGGAGGCCATGGAGCCGATCCCGAGGACCCTCTCCCAGAAAGGTGAGGACGAATCGTTGTCCCACGTGTTGATTGGAGAGCGCACGTTCCAGATTGGCGTTGTTGGGATCATTGGCCCACATCGCCAGATCGAGTCCCCACCCGGCGGGATCGCGAAGAGAAATCGTTTTGGAGATGGTATAGCTGGCATTGAGACTGAAGTGATGATTGAATCGTTTGTTCAAGGAGAAGGTTCCTCCGTGGTAGTTCGAACGATCATCATTGCGGACGACGAGAACAGCCAGATAATGGGGATCTCTTCGACCGGCCAGAAGGGGGCGTCCATCGGGAGTCGTTCCCGTCTGGATGGCGTTGATATTCGTCCCTGCCGCGGGCAGCTTGAGACCATGCACAAATAGATAATGTGCCGAGATGGCCACATCTCCGGCTAACTGATAAGAAATGCCCAGACTGGCCTGCTCACTGTACGGGCTCCGAAGCGTCCGTTCATTAGTAATATTGAAGATGAGACCCTGCGCGTTGGGGGGGAGCTGGCCCGTGGTCATGAGCTTGAAGAATGCCGGCGCGGCTACTGGCGGTCCGGCCAGGGAGTAGAGGGCGATGTGGCTCAGTCGCCGATTGAAGGGACCGAGATCCATCAGCGGAGAGGATCGTCCCCATCCGATCACCGTGAATCCATGGAACCAGTGTGCCGGAACGCGCTTCAGATCGTGAAACAGCCCGAATCCGCCACGGATGACGCCGCGCCCCCGAGCGAACGCGTAGGCCCAGCCCAGGCGTGGCTGGACATTATTGTAGTCTCGATCGGCGACGAAGGTCGGCAGCGTGTCAAAATCGTAACGGACGCCATAATTGAGGGTGAAATGGGGCGTCAGGCGCCATCGATCCTGAATGAAGAATCCCCAACTCTCGTAGTCGTAGCGAATGCCGGTTAACTCCTCCCAGGGAGCGGGCACCGCGCGATCCCAGGTCGTGCTGAATCCGGGATGAACGTCCACATCGACGGCTGATGGCCACTGCATGAAGACCGGCGTGATGCCGGGAAATGGCGGCAGTCCGAGGAAACCGGGCAGACCGGCGAAGATGATGCGGGCGGGGAAGAAGAGCTGCCACCGGGACGTATCTTGATAATGATTGATGTTGAAGCCGAATTTCACCTCATGGCCGCCGCGCGTATGGCTCGTCTGATCGATGCCTTGCCAGAGGCTCTCCCGGTAAAAATCGAAATCCGACGTGCTCTTTCCCATCACAATGAGATTGGGAATCTCCAGGGCCGGCTCGTGCAGAATGGAAGGAAAGGCGAAAGATCGTCGCCCGTATTGAAAGCGGACTTCATTGACCCAGGTGGGAGAGATCACGGAGACGACATTGACGACCAGCACCTGATCGCGCACGAAGGCATTCCGCCGCGTCGACGAAGCGGGCGATGCGCGACCGCCGCCGCCGAGGAAGTTGTGGGTATCCGAATCGATGAAGTTATATCGGAGCATCGCCCGATTTTTGGCAGTGAGCGCGTGATCGGTCCTGATGAGGAACTCATCATAATTGTTGGTTCGCGTGAGCGTATCCACTTCCGGCTGGAGTCCGAATTGAGCCCGAATGCGGTTGATGGCGGCCAGATTCCGCAGGAGGACTTCCGAGAAATTGTTCCCTTCGGCGCGCCGTTGTCCTTCATAATTGCCGAAGAAGGTGTGCTCTCCCGAGGCGATGGGACCGCCCAGCGTGAATCCGAATTGATGTTGTCGCAGCACCTTCGATTCCGGCCGTTGCAGGATCGACCGCGCGTTCAGTGCATCGTTCATGCCAAAGTAGTAGACGGTGCCATGGTACTCATCGGTGCCCGATCGAGTGACGATATTGACCAATCCGGCCAGGAATCGACCGTGTTCGGCCGCATACGTGCTGTTCAAGATGCGAAATTCTTTGACCGCTTCTTGAGAGGGCGTCGCTCGGGGCAGGCCAGTGATCGTTTGTGAATTGTCCACGCCGTCGATTTGAATGAGCGTCAAGCGCTCGTTCTGTCCACCGAATGTCAATCGGGGAGCTGCCGCCGGTCCCACGGCCACCGTCGGTTCCTGGAAAGCGCCACCGGTCAGGTTGCCGCGGGCGGGCGCGACCTGACTGGACAGTTTGACGAAATCCACGAAGTTTCGACCGATGATCGGCAGATCATCAATCTCGCGCTCATCGATCACGCGACTCACCTCGGCTTTGGTGAATTCCAGCAATGGGGCCGCGGCGGTGACGAGGACTTCTTCGGTGATCTCGCCAACCTTGAGGGTGACGTCGACGACGACCTCTCCACCCACGGCGAGCGTGAGCCCGCGCTGCACGGCGCGCTGGAATCCCTCGTGCTCCACGCGAAGCTCATATTGGCCGGGAGCCAGCGTCGAGAAGCGAAAGCGCCCCTGAGGGTCCGTCACGATGGTTCGCTCTTGACCCGTCTCTTCGTTCTTCAATGTGACGACGGCGCCAGGGATGGCGGCTCCGCGCTCATCGACGACGGTACCCATCACCGAACCCGATTGAGCCCTCACCGGCTGGCCACCGAGCACAAGGAACCATAGTCCCACCATACTCACGATCACGCCACTCTGTCTGGACATGACGCGTCCCTCCTCAGCTCGAGCTGTGCTGTTCCCACGACAACATCTCCGAAATAGCGCCACCAATTTTGAAGCCCTGGTGGTTGAATTGCAAGGGGGATCTCTCTAAAATGTGCTTTCGCAGGGGAGCACGCACGGACGATGATGCTGAAGAAATGGCTGCGTCGAGTGAGCCTGGAGGGGGCATTCTGGCTGACCTGGATTTACGTGAAAGCGCTCTACTTGACCTGTCGCATCACTATCGTGGGGGAGTTGAAGGAATACTTGGCCAGAGACGAGCCTTTCCTGCTCACCTGCTGGCACCAGGACATGATTTTCACTGTGGGATATCTGTTTCAGTTTGCCAGAAAGAGGAAGTTCGCCATTCTGGTGAGCTTGAGTCAGGAGGGTGAGTTGGGCGATTTCTTTCTCCGGCGATTCGGACTCCGGACGGTTCGAGGCTCCAGTTCTCGAAGAGGCACAGAGGCGATTTACGAGTTCAGTCAATTGGTGACCCAGCAAGGATACGTGGGCATCATCGTGTGCGATGGTCCTCGCCCGCCGGCTCGACGGGCCAATTCGGGAATCGTCCTGTTGGGACGAATGACGGGACGACCGATTTTGCTCGTGCGCTCCTGGGCCACGCGGCAACACATTCTGGCTAAAACTTGGCCGAAATTCGCCCTCGTCCATCCCTTTTCTCAGGTCGTGATGCTCGTTGACGGTCCGCTCTATATCCCGGCAGATGCCGATAAGGGAACCATCGAGCGTTATCGGCAGGAGATCGAAGTTCGACTCAATGAACTGGCCGCGCGGGCCGAGCAGGTCGTCAACCAGATGCACGTGCCCGCCGTCCAGTGAATGGGGGAGATGATGTTAGGAGACATTCTGGCCCAAGCCGCCGATCGATGGGGTGATCGTCCCGCTCTCACTGTCGATGATCGTCAGTTCGGTTTTCGGTCGCTGCACCTGGAGACGAATCGGTTGGCGCATGGACTCGTCCACCATGTCGACATCCAACCGGGTGATCGTGTGGTGATCCTGCTGGACAACTGTTGGCAAGCGGTGATGAGCTATCATGCTGTCGTCAAGGCGGGAGCCATCGCCATCCCGTGTAATACGCGCCAGACCCGCTCCGAACTTCAATTCGTGCTGGGCGACTCTGGCGCGCGTCTGGTGATCACATCGACCGCGTATCTGTCGCAGATTGATTCTATCCGCTCATCATTGCCAGCACTTGCCAGCGTGATCTGCGTCGATGGGGAATCCGAGCGGGCCATCTCCTGGTCAGCCTGTGTGGAAGGAATGCCCGAGCGTGACCTGCCATCCCGATCCCGACCCGACGATGTGGCCTTCATCGCCTATACGTCGGGGACGACCGGTCGGCCCAAAGGAGCGATGCTCACTCATGGCGGGTACCTCGCCAATCTGGATTCCATTCATCGGGCCATTCCATTCCATCCGAGCGATACCGTGCTGATCATGCTCCCTCACTTCCACATCTTCCCGCTGACGCTCGGTCTCTTTTACGCTCTTCGAGAAGGGGCTCAGATCGTTTTAACCGAGATAGGGCGGTCGTTCGAAAAACTGGTCCGCCTCATCGCCCAACATCGCATCACCATCCTCCCCGCCGTGCCGCCCATCTTCCACATTCTCGTCTCCAAGCGCATTCCTGGCGTGGCGGCGGCGCTGTCGAGCTTGCGTATGGCTATTTCGGGTGGCGCGGCGTTGTCTCCCGCGACGTGGGAGAAGTTCGAACGAACGTTCGGCGTCCCGCTGCTCGAAGCGTATGGGATGACCGAAGGAGGGCCCCTCATCTGCATCAATCGCATAGATGCGCCGCGAAAACCCGGATCGGTCGGTCTCCCCATCCCCGGCGTGGAAGTGGATATTCTCGACCCTCAGGGGAGACGACTTCCTCCAGGAGAAATCGGCGAGATCGCCGTCAAGAGTCCGGGCGTCCTGAAGGGATATTATCATCAACCCGAAGCCACGCGAGAGGCTTTGCGCCAGGGTCGGTTGCTGACCGGTGATATGGGCATGCGCGATGCCGAAGGGTACGTCTATATCGTGGATCGCAAAAAAGATGTCATCGTCGTTCAAGGCATCAATGTCTACCCCAAGGAAATCGAGGAGATTCTCAGCCGCCATCCGGCGATCATGGAGGCGGCGGTCATCGGCGAAAAACGAGGAGGAAGCGAGATTCCCGTGGCCCTGGTCACGCTTCGTCCAGGGCTCACCGTCACGGGGAGAGAGATCCTGGACTATTGTCGTCAACATCTGGCGCCCTTTAAGGTCCCTCGACGAGTGCACATCGTGAGCGAGCTCCCTAAGACGCCCCTGGGGAAGGTCCAGAAGCAGGAATTACACAAGGTACTGAGTGGAACCCGCGATTGAACGCCTCACCCAATGCATGGGCGGAGAAAGTCCCCGTGTTGGCGGGGTCGTGAGGAGCGAAAGGGCAATTGCCCCCTCAGCGAGTTACACTTTCCTGAACATAAGAGATGATGGGCGATACCCTCTGTGTGACAGTCGTATTGGTCTCCTCGGCGAGTTATACTTTCTTGAAGATGAGAGAGGCGTTGCTGCCCCCAAATCCCATAGAATTCGATAGGGCCACCTTCACGTCCCAGGGACAGGCCTCGTTAGGCGTATAATCCAGATCGCATGCGGGATCGGGATATTCGTAGTTGATGGTGGGAGGAATCACCCCGTGCTTGATGACCAGCGCGCAGAAAGCCGCTTCCACAGCTCCAGCGGCTCCCGACAGATGCCCGGTCATGGATTTGGTAGAGCTGATCTTGAGACGGCGACTATGGTCTTTGAACGCTGCTTTGATGGCCAGCGTCTCGTGCCAGTCATTGTAATGGGTGGCGGTGCCATGGGCGTTGATATAATCGACCTGGTCGGGCGACAGGCGAGCATCGCTGAGGGCCATCAACATACAGCGAGCGCCACCCTCGGGATCGGGAATCACCGGCGAGTGAGCATCGCTGGTCGTACCGAAACCGACCAACTCGGCATAGATGGGCGCGCCTCGTCGCCGAGCCCGCTCATGCTCTTCTAGCACAAGGACACCGGCGCCTTCGCCAAGGACCATGCCATCGCGTTCTCGGTCGAAAGGGCGGCTTGCTCGTTGCGGTTCATCATTGCGGTGCGAGAGCGCGCCAGTGGCATCAAACCCGGCGACATAATAGGGCGTGATGGACGCCTCGCTGCCGCCGGCAATCATGACGTCGGCATATCCGAGTTGAATGTACTTGAAGGCGTCGCCGATGGCGTGCGCGCCAGCCGAGCACGCCGTCGCTGTACAGTTGACCGGCCCTTTCGCGCCGAGGAGAATAGCCACTTCCCCGGCCGCCATATTGAGCAGCATTCGCGGACCGGCGAACGGGGAGACGCGCCGGGGTCCGCGCTGGAGAAATCGCCGATAACCTTCCTCGGTCTCTTGCATTCCACCCATCGCCGTACCGATGACCACGCCGATGCGCTCAGGATTTTCCTTCCCCACCTCCAGTCCAGCATCACGGACGGCCATCTGCGTGGCCGCGATCGCATAGTGAGTGAAAAGTCCCATGGCCTTCGCTTTTTTCCGATCCAGGTAATCTCCCACATCGAATCCTTTCACCTCGCCGGCGATCTGAACGCGGAATTCCGAAGCGTCGAATCGGGTGATACGATCAATGCCCGAGCGCCCGTGAATCAAGGCATCCCAATTCTCGACCACGCCCAGGCCCAGAGGCGTGACCAGCCCCAAACCGGTGATCACCACTCGTCTGTTCATATCAAGGCCATATGGTAGCTCATTCTGGCGTCGCATCCAACTCTCTGCGCCCCGGAAACGACCACAGAAATCGCCGCGAGATCACGAAGGGTAAACGCAGCTCTCCGATTCGAGAGGAGAGCAGGAGTGTTCCCGTCGATGCATCCCTGGCGCTCGCGCGCATCGCATGAGGCGATGTCGCCTCAGGTGGGTGATTTCCACCGTGGAGCGGGTGATGCAGCGCAGTCGCTCACCGTCTTCATCGCTGGCACTCGGAAGAAATGAGATCCTCGCTTCTGGCCTCGTCATGTAAATGCTGGTATTCTTAGGCATTGGAATGGGCCAGCGAGGGCGCGCTCGTGGACATGGCGAGTGGCATAGGAGTTGCATTCAGTGAGGTGAAAACAAAAGGCCCGCGGAGGGAATGATGCATACCCGAAATGACCATGTGGGGAGTTCCGTGTTAGTGGCCATTCTTTATCCGATCGCCATCTTACTCCTGGCTTATGCATACATTGCTGTGCTCTATCACATCGCCCGGTGGCTCGGTTCGCTACTTTGAGGGCGTCGGTCATCGGCTCTGAGCCCGCCGGGACGGATGAAGGTGCCTGGCGCAAGTCGCTCCGGATGGCCTCTTGCCCCCCTCATTGTCACGGGAAGCGGTTATGGGCCATCAGTCCACCCCGAATGATGGAAGCCCTCTTTTTCTGTAAGCCTTGGCGAATCGATCAGCGTGGTGATTCTCAGAGGTGGCGAGTTCCGGGACCGAGAGCGCACGCGCAGCTTGCATCATACGTTATTTTCTGCAGGGCCTGTGGAGATGAGAAGGCGTAGCTGGATTCGCTACGAGAGGACGGGCTCTTTCGCGGGTGCTCCAGCACAAAATGACATTTTGCGCGCTGTGACCTTAATGGCTGATGGCAGGTTCCTCACAGTGACTTCGGTCAACGGCTCCTGGAGTTCGTGGTGTCCGGGCGTTCCAGAGAGCCCTTTCTTTCAGCTCTGCGATGAGCATCAGCTTGACACCTTCTTGGGGGTGTGTTATAGTCGCAGCTCCGACTGGCTCTTTGAACTGACTTTGGGTGCCCGCTGTCCTTCCGGCAGTGGGATAATAGGGAAGCGGGTGAGAATCCCGCACGGTCCCGCCACTGTGATGCTCTCCGATATCTCTGCTCACTGAAGGCCACTGCGCGGCCAGCGTGGGAAGGCCGAGCGGAGATGCGGCGCTGATGATCGGGCGCCGCGGAGCTCAGTCAGGAAACCTGCCCAAAGTCTCGCGCGCTCGACTCTTCGAGGAAAGAGTGGCCGCACCGTGAGGCAGTGAGTGCTTTGTTGATCGGAAGCCTCTGCCGGGCTCGCGTCCTCGATCCTTGCGAGTCGGGTGGAGGCTTTTTGTTTTGTCTCCGCCACCAACATCTCCTCGTCTCGTTCGACGCGCCTCCACGGTGGGACCGGCGCTGGATTCTTTCCAGGACCATCTTCCCTTTGGCCTTGGGGGCCGGGGACATGAAGGAGTGATCAATGATGAGAAAAACGACTTTACACGTGCTATGGTGTATCGGGTTGTTGGCCATCTCGCTCCCGGCAGGCGCGCAAACCGCCACCGTCATCACCGGGCGCGTCACCGATCCTCAGGGCGCAGCCATCGTGGGCGCTCAGGTGAGACTCTATGAGCGCGACGGGCGGATTCGCCTGAGCACGAGGACCGATGAGGCTGGCCAGTATCGGTTCGAGCGACTGGCGGCGGGTCCGTATCTCCTGGAAATCGAAGCCGAGGGCTTCGCCCGGGTCCTGCGGAACGTGCGAGTGAAGAAAGGAGATTCGCTCGCCGTCGATGTGCAACTAGAGGTCGGGCGCGTGCGCGCCGAAGTCATCGTGACCGCCTCGGCGACGGCCCAGTCAGTGGATGAGACATCCAAAGCCATCACTGTGGTGAATGCCGAAGAGATCCAGAATCGGGACGAATTCTCCATCGGCGAGAGCATTCGCCGCACGCCGGGGCTGCGCGTTCAGCAACTCGGCGGCCCGGGCGCGCTCACCAAGATCAAGATTCGCGGCTTGCGCAACCAAGACACGGCCGTTTTGATCGATGGGTTTCGGTTCCGCGATGCGGCGACCATTCAGGGCGACGCCACCTCGTTCCTCGAAGACTTGCTCGTCGTCAACCCTGAGCGGGTGGAAGTGCTTCGCGGCTCGGGTTCCTCGCTCTACGGCACCAACGCCATCGGCGGCGTCATCAATATCGTCACCGATCGCGGTGGCGGTCCAACTCACGGTCAGCTTCAACTGGAAGGGGGGATGCTCGATCTGTTTCGCGGTCGCGGGCAAGTGGCTGGTGGCCTGGGTCGAGATCGTTTCCAATATAGTGCGGCGGTGACGCATCTGAACGTCGCTGGAGGCGTCGATGGCAACGATGCCACTCGCCACACAAGCGGCCAGGGATTCGCAGAGGTCAACCTCACTCCCACTATTTCGGTGAGCGGACGGATCTGGACTGCGGACTCCTTCCTCCAACTGAACGATAGTCCTTTCGCCGCGCCCGGCGCGACGCTGCCGCCGCGCGGGCCTGTCCCGGCCATTCCGCTCCCTCCTGCAGAGCGGCGGCGCTTGGAGGCGGGCCAATCATTCAACGTGGGCGGAGCGACTTTCGTTCCCGATGTGGACGATCCGGACTCTCGACGCGCGGCCGATTTCTTCGCCGGGGCGGTGGTCTTCTCTCAGCGGCTCGGCGAAGCGGCCAGCTATCGCCTCAGTTTCCAGCATGTGGCCACTGATCGGACTTTCCGCGATGGGCCGGCGGGCGTGCGATTCGAACCGTCATTCGGCACTCAGAGCGATTTCCAGGGGCGCATTGACACGCTCAATCTGCGCGCCGATCTCTGGCTGGGGCGATGGAATCTTCTCTCGGCGGGCTACGAATACGAGCGGGAAACGTTCACCAACATCTCCAGAGATGAAAATCCCGATCCGGCCAACCGCGTTCTGGCGCGCTCGCACATCAAGCAACGTAGTCACACTGTTTTCGTGCAGGATCAACTTCCCTTATTGGATCGTCGCCTTCAGATCTCGTTGGCCGGGCGCGTCCAGGCGTTCGATCTCTCGCGCCCGGAGTTCGTGGGTGGAACGACGCGCTTCACCGAAGTGCCCCTCCAGGATCCGCAGACGGCATACACCGGCGATGCCTCAATCGCCTACACGGTGGCGGCGACCGAGACCAAACTGCGCGCTCACGTGGGCAATGGCTATCACGCCCCGTCGCTGTTTGAGCGGTTTGGGGCTTCGTTCTTCTTCGGGACTTTTTTCCCATTCGGTGATCCACGACTGCGGCCGGAGCGCTCCATCGCCTTCGATGTCGGCGTAGATCAATCGCTGGCCGGTGGTCGCCTGTATCTGAGCACCACCTACTTTTATACTCGTCTGCAGGAAGTCATCGCGTTCGATAGCAGTGGGCTCATCAATCCGGCCACCGATCCGTTCGGGCGCTCGAGCGGTTATCTGAACACCGGGGGTGGTTTGGCCCGGGGTGTGGAAGTGAGCATAGAAGGAAGGCCCACGGCAGCGCTCGATTTCTCGCTCTCCTATACGTACACCAACGCTGATGAGCGCGTGCCCAGCATCCTGGATTTCCCCAAGACGCTGGAGATCTCCGACCACATGCTCACGCTCATCGTGAATCAACGCCTCGCCCGGCGCATTCACCTCACCTTCGATCTCTTCGCGGCCAGCGATTATGCGTTCCCCTTCTTTGCTGGTGATCGGTCGCGGGCGTTCATCTTCGATGGGCCGGTCAAAGCCGATCTGGGCGTGAGTTATACGCTTCCGCTCTCAGAGGCTCGAAGTCTGCGCTTTTACACCAAGGTGGATAATATCTTTGACGATGCGTACTTCGAAGACGGATTTCGCACGCCCGGCGCGACGTGGAGTGGTGGAGTGACACTGCGATTCTGATGCTGGGAATCGGGGCTCGTGATTCGTCGTTCAAAGTCCAAAGAGGGCGTGGTGAATCTGGCCACTTGTGCCCGAGCGCACCAGTCTGAGGAGAGAGGAGAACCGCCAGCCGTCGGGAGCGCGAGATTCAGAAGTGATAGGAGGCCATAGCGTAGGCGAACATCGTGTTCTCACCGGGCGTGGCCTGCTGGAGAAACTGACCGGCGAAAAGGTGAGCCACGCCCGCGCCCAACGAGAGGGAGGTCGTTAACTTGATCGAGCCATAAAGATCGATCTCTTCCCCAATATGGCGGCTGGTTGCGCCCTCGGGAATTCTGGCCACAGGACGACCCGGGGCGTTATATAGCGCATCGCGCCGACTGGCCAACCAGAACGAATGGACATCGAAATGGATGCCCGTGCGATCTGTTGGTTTGAGCGAGAGGCCGAGCCGCAGGTTATGCATGTTCCGCCATCCCACCAGATCGGCGATGCCATACTTGTTATGGTTGGTAGGAAAGAGTTGATCGAAGGTACCGACCTTCCCATCGTTAGGGTCGTCATCGCCGGAGGCGAAGTTATATTCGGCGAGGAATCGCGGTTTGAGGCGCACGCGGGCCGGGGTGTATCCCAGTTGGAGGTGGGCCGCCCAAGCCCGCACCCGGTCGCCGGCGACGTCGCCCGCTTGTCCGACGAGCTCCACGCCATAGTCGAAATTATGTGGCAATTTGCCCACCAGTCGAGTGCCAAACGTCACGCGATCAGCATCGCCTCTCTCTCCTCGCTCGTTCACTGTCTGCGACTGGGCGCGCCACAAGGTATACACCTCCCATCGGCCTCGTGGGATCAACCGGGGGAAGGCCGTATAGACGCCATAGAGATTGTCTCCCTTGGCCGTCCGATTGAACCGCTCATCTTGAATGCGCACCACTGAGGCGGCGAATGCGTCCAGGCGGATGGCTTTCGTCTCATAGTAGACCCGCACGGCATCGAACGTACGCGCCGTATTCCCCCAGTTGAAGGCGCCAATGAGACGCTCCTCGCCGAAGATCAATTCCTGCCGCCCCAGGCGCAGCCCCAGTCCCCTCTTCTGGCGGTGGAAGAGATCAATATAGGCTTGTCGGAGATCGAAAGTGTCCTGGAATACGGGAGGATCTGGACCCCCAGCCAGCCCGAGAGCTTGCGCATCCTGGCCTTCTATGTAAGCCCGAAACCATTCCCCTGGGTGGACATCCAGATGAAAGCGGAATCGGGTGAGCAGGTATCCATCATCATTCCCAGAGCGGAAGCCGGCATGACGTCGTCCTTCCCATCGCAGGCGGATCTCTCCTCCCACGCTCAGCCACTCTTCAGTCGTTTGATTGGACCGCTCGGTCGCTCGGTGAGGGGATGACCGCGTCGAGGTGTGGGATTCGGTGGAGGAAGAAGGCGAATCCCCGGCCTTTTCCTGAGCATACGCCCGGGGGGCGATAAACGGTGTCACCACCAACACCACCGCTGTCCAAAAGAGAACGGCGGCCACGCTACTGTGCTTTTTCGTTCGTTGTCGGGGGGGCATCACCCATCCTTCGTCGTCCTCCATCCTTCGTTCATCGCCATCAGTTGTTGGAATGAAGGGACAACGAACAAAGCTAACGCTCGTGTGCTCGTGAAACATGAGATGATTCCTCACCAGAGCAGGCTACCCCGCTCGCATTTCCACGGCCTGAGCTTGAGCCGCGTGCGACCGTTTCAACACGTAGGCCAGTGCCAACGAGAAGATGGCCAGGCCAATGAAGACGACGAATCCGGTGGCGTACCCAACATTGCCTTGCGCTCGAACGAAGGCTCCCATCACCGGAGGAATGGCGAATCCACCGAAAGCTCCTAGACCACCAACCCACCCGGCAGCGCCTCCGACCGCTTCCGGAACTTCTTGAGGCACGAGCTTGAAGACGGCCGCATTATTGACGCCCATTCCCACCGCCATCAAGACTTCCGCGGCCACCGAGAGCCCATAGTTGTGCGAAGTGGTCATCAAGACGGCTCCCACCAGCATCATGAGCAACGCCAGGATGGCCGTGTTCTCCCCACCGATGCGGTCCGAGAGCGAGCCACCGGGAATTCGAATGGCCGAGGTCAACAGCGAGTAGAGCGCCGTGAGCAACCCCGCGGTGACTGCTGATACGGCGAAGAATGACTTCCAGTAGGTGGGCAGCCAGGCGGTCAGCGCAATGAAGCCACCGAATGTGGTGAAGTAGAGGATCACCAGCATCCACGTCTTCCAGATCCGCGCCGAGGCTTTCAGACTCTCCATCAGGCTGCTCGCCGGGAAGAGTTCTTGACCCTGTCGACGGGCCTCCTGCATCGCCTCATCGACAGGAGCCCCTTGCTCGCGCAATTGGAAATACCAGGCATTGCGCCCCATCAGGTAGTAGAGGCCCGTGCCCATCACCAGGAAGAGAAGCCAGGCCAGATACGAACCGGCCAATCCCCACGACTCCAGAGCAATGGGAAGGAGAAAAGAGAACAACCCCGGAGCCAGGTTCCCAACTCCCGCATACGTCCCCAACGCCCATCCCTGGCGGGCTTGGGGGAACCAGTATGAGACCTGGCTGATGCCCACAGAGAAGGTGGCGATACCACAACCGCTGAGCACTCCGAGGAGCAAGAGCAGCGGATAAAGGGTCGGACTCAACCGGCCGGGGTAGAGCAGATAGACCACCAAGGTCAACCCGAGCATCCCCACGATGGAGAGAAGGAGCAGGACCAGAAACGGCTTCCGACCCCCAGTCGTATCCACCCAGGCGGAGAAGGGAATGCGCAACAGGGAGCCCGAGAGCGACGGCGCCGCCACCAACAAACCCACCAGCACCGGACTGAGGTGCATGACCTCCTTGAACTTGTGCGCCGTCGGACCGAACAACGAGACGGCGGCGAAGCCGACGAAGAATCCTAACGTCGCACCGAACAACCCTTCGGTCGGACTGCCCTTCAATGTGTAGCGCGTCGTGTCTGCCATCGTGTTCCCTCCCATCATACTCGTTGTGTTTTGTAGACCGCTCAATAGACTCCTGCCTCCGCTTCATGTGAGCCGAGGGCCAAACTCTCTTGCAGATACGGATCGTGCACCGGCAAGAGTGCAGCTTGCTTGAGACTTCGCAGAAATGTGTAGAGGAACAGCGCCGTGAATCCCATCCCCAGCATGAGATCGTAGGGACCGATCATGGCCGCCGCGCCAATCTGGGGAAAGATCATCAGGTAAAGATCCAGCCAATGGCCAACGAGAACAATCACACAGGCGATCATGAGCCATCCTTCGCGGCGCTTCGCCTGGCGCGGGAGTAGAATCACGAACGGAATGATCCAGTTCAAAAACAGGTTCAGCAGAAATAATCCATACCATCCCGGCGTAGCCATTTGGCGAATATAGTAGATGGTCTCTTCGGGAAGGTTCGCGTAGTAGATGAGCAGGTACTGCGAGATCCAAATATACGCCCAGAACGTCGTGAATCCGAATATCAGCTTGCCCAGGTTGTGCAGATGCTCTTCACCAACCTCGGGCAAGAAGCCGCGCCGGCGCAACCAGATGACCAGAATGGCGATGGCGGCGATGCCGCTCACAAACAGTCCCGAGAAACAATAAAACGCATAGATCGTGCTATAGAACTCCGGTTCAATGGACATGAGCCAGTCGAAGCTGGCCAGCGAAAAAGTCAGAGCGAAGACGACGAGGAAGACGGCCGAGATCTTCTTGCTGCGCATCGTATGTTCGAGCCGTCCATCCTCATCCTGTCGGAACGATTCCCGGCGCAGGAGCGCCATGAAGGCAATCCATATGGCCAGAATGATCGCCATGCGGGCGAAGAAAGAAGGCGTGTTCAAGAGCCACGCCTTCACCGACAACACACCATCGGAGTGAACGACCGCTTCATGCGTCCAGCGGTAGATGGCCCGCCGGCCGAAAAAGGTGAGCAGCATCATCACGGCCCCCAGGGGCACATAACCCATCATGGCTTCGGGGATGCGCCGGATGGCCGTGCTCCAGCCCGCATTGGACACGTGGTGAATGCTGACAAACACCATCGCCCCCAGCGCGAGCGTCAGGAAATAAAAGGCATTGAGGAGAAAACCCGGCCAAAGACGCGCGCTGTGAGAGAGCCATCCGGCGACGAATCCCAATGCTCCCAGAGCCAACAGGCCCATCAATGCCCTGCGCTCCCGATCCGAGATGAAATCTTTGAAAGACATAGGCTCACTCCTGCAGATAGTGTCTGGCGTTGCGTGGAGTCCAGGAATTCGCGTCCGGCATCCATGGCCGCCCACCGTGATATGGACTCTGATCGAATGGACTCGACCGCCTCAGCATCTCGGCTATTTCCCTTGGAGCTGGCGAATGTAAAGAATCACTTTCCACCGATCTTCTGGCGAAACCTGGGCCGCGTACGACGGCATGTTCTTTCGCCCCATGGTGATGATGTGAAACATGGTTCCATCGGGCAGCGCCTTCGAGGTGTCGGTATGGAACGACGGTGGATTGGGATACTTGGGAATGATGGGACCATCGCCGGCGCCGGTCGGCCCGTGACAAACGAGGCAGAAATGCGTATAGACCTGCCGTCCGCGAGCTAGATTCTTCTCCGTCGGTTGAAACGGATTCTTCAACTCGCGACCGGCGCGAGCCGCTTCCTCCGGCCCGGGCCCGTAATGAAAGGGCTGGAATCCTCGGGGGATTGTCCCCGGGACGGGCATCTGCTGAGTCATCCCATGGGGCAGAACAGGATTGGGTGTCTGAGACAGATACGCCGGCGAATATTCCATCTGCGTCGGCCATTCCAAATTCCGAACTGCCGGATTGCGCTTCAGCGCCGCGATACTGCCCAGCACAATGACCGGCAGGAGAATGACTCCCCACCATGATGCTCTTTTCCTCATACGAACTGATCTCCTTCTGTCACCCTGATGGCTCCATGCCTGGTGAACACCTTGGCCGCTTCTTCGGCGTCCGATGCGGCGTCCGACTGTTTGATCACACAGACGAACAAATCATCGGTCACCCGATCAAACACCCGGCGCTTACTGAACAGCCAGAGGCGATTCCGTATGAGCAGCATGCCGATGGCGATGAGACCCGAAAAAAGGACCGTCAGCTCGAATGTGACCGGAATGAACAGAGGGAATGAGTTGAACGGCGCGCCGCCGACATTCAGTGGCCAGTCGTAGACGGACGTCCAGATCTGGAGCGCCAACCCGGCCGCCAGTCCCATCACGCCGGCCACAAAGGCAATCCAGGTCAGGCGCGACCGTCGCAGTCCCATCGCCCGGTCCATGCCATGAACGGCAAACGGCGTGTACACATCGTGTATCTGGAGGCCAGCGCGCCGCGCCTCCCGGACGGCGGCCAGCACGTCTCGTTCGCGTTTGAAGAATCCAGCCATATACCTGACGTTGGGTTGACGGTCAGTCGCGGGCATAGTGAAGCACCCCCTTGACTTCGTTAATGGAGATGACCGGGAAGACTCGCAAGAAGAGGAGATAGAGCGTGAAGAAGAGTCCGAAGCTTCCCGCCAGAATGAACACCTCGGTCATCGTCGGCATATACATCGCCCAACTCGATGGCATGAAATCGCGGTGCAGCGACGTCACGATGATGACAAATCGCTCAAACCACATGCCCACGTTGATCAGGATCGAGATGATGAAGATCAATGGGATAGAGGACCGCACGCGCTTGAACCAGAAGAGTTGCGGGATCAGCGCATTGCAAGCGATCATCGTCCAGAAAGCCCAGCGATAGGGTCCGAGCGCCCGATTCACGATGACGAAGACTTCGTAGCGATTGCCGCTATAAAACCCGATGTAGATTTCGATGAGATAGGACAGGGCGACGATCGAGCCGGTGAGCAACGTGACCTTGCACATGTTGTCGAAGTGCCGGAGGGTGATGTAGCTCTCCAGGTGCATGAACTTCCTGGTCGGAATGAGCAACGTCATCACCATGGCGAACCCGGAGAAGATCGCTCCGGCCACGAAGTACGGTGGGAAGATCGTCGTATGCCAGCCGGGCACGATGGAGACGGCGAAGTCGAAACTCACGATGCTGTGGACCGAGAGCACGAGCGGCGTGGCCAGCGCCGCCAGGACCATGTAGACGACTTCATATCGCGACCAGGTGCGGTGAGAGCCGTTCCATCCCAGGCTCAACACATGATAGACGGCGCGCCGCACTCGGGATCTGATGCGGTCCCGGGCCGTAGCCAGATCGGGGATGAGGCCGAGATACCAGAACACGAGCGAGATGGTGAAGTACGTCGCGATGGCGAAGAAGTCCCAGAGCAGCGGCGAACGGAAATTCACCCACAACGACCCTCGCGCATTGGGGTAGGGCAGAATCCAATAGAACAACCAGGGACGGCCCAGGTGGATGATGGGGAAGAGACCGGCGCAAATCACGGCGAATATCGTCATCGCCTCGGCCGACCGGTTGATGGAGGTTCGCCATTTCTGATTGAACAGATGAAGAATGGCCGAGATGAATGTCCCCGCGTGTCCGATTCCGATCCAGAAGACGAAATTGGTGATGGCGAACGCCCATCCCACCGTTTTATTCAATCCCCAGGTGCCGATGCCCGTGACCACTGTATAGCCGATGGCGATGAGGCCGGCCACGAGCACCGAAAATGAAGCCGAGAAGGCCAGCCACCAGCCCCGCCCGGGCTTCTGATCGAGGAGCTGACAAATATCGGCTGTCGCCTCGCTATACGTTTTATGTCCCTCGATGAGCGGTTCCCGCAAAGGAGACAGGACGGGACGCTCGACTTCCGGTTTGACCTCAACTTCGGGAATGTGTTCAACGGCCACAGACATGCTCTATGCCTCCTCGCGATTTCGAACCCTGGCCAGATAGGTGATGTTGGGGCGTCGATTCAACTCCTCCAGGAGGACGTAGCCTCGCTTGTCTCGTCTCAATCGGGCGACGCGACTCTGGCGATCGACCAGATCGCCGAAGATGATCGCTCCGGCCGGACAGCTCTGCTGGCACGCCGTTTGGATCTCGCCATCCTTGAGGGGACGGCCTTCATTGCGCGCGCGAATCTTCGCTTCCTCGATGCGCTGGATACAGAACGTGCATTTTTCCATCACGCCGCGCGTGCGCACCGTGACATCGGGATTGAGGGCCAGGTTGGCGATGGGATCGGAATGGGGATACTGAAACCAGTTGAACCGACGCACCTTGTACGGACAATTGTTTTCGCAGTATCGCGTCCCCACGCACCGGTTATATACCTGCATGTTCAATCCCTCGCTGCTGTGGACGGTCGCCAGCACCGGACAGACGCTCTCGCAGGACGCGTTGTCGCACTGGTAGCACATGACGGGAAGGTAAGACACGGTGGGATCATCCGCCTCACCTCGATAATAGCGATCCAATCTGATCCAGTGCATCTCCCGCCGCTCGCGCACCAGGTCTTTGCCGACGACGGGAACATTGTTTTCTGCCTGGCAACTGAGGATGCAGGCCGAGCAGCCGGTGCAAGCATTCAGGTCAACGACCATGGCCCACTTGTGTTCGCCGTAGGGGTATTCTTCCCAGATGCTCCAGGATCGCGCCCTCTGCTGATCCTGATCCCCGTCCTCGGCGAGATATTCGGCGAGCGTGAGTTCTTTGATGAGCGGTCGCCCATCGAGCGTGTGATGGCGCTGCGTGGAAGCGAATTCCACGCGATGAGGCGTCTTCTCGATGGTGATGCCGTGCGTCAGGTACTGGAAGGTTCCTCGCTCGAATGAGACCAATGGATAGGCGTTGACGCCGACGTAACTCCCTCCTCGCCCCGCTTTCGTCCTTCCATATCCCAGGGCGATGGCGATAGTGCGGTCATCCTGTCCCGGTTGGATGAGAACGGGAAGTTCGAGCGAGACCTCTCCCTTGGAGAGACGAATGACGCGGCCCTCTTCGAGCTGCCACTGTTCAGCCAGCTTGGGAGAGAGACTGGCATAGTTGTCCCAGGTCACTTTGGTGATGGGATCGGGAAGCTCATGGAGCCAGGGATTGCTGGCATGCGCACCGTCGCGGAGCGCCACGCTCTCATAGAGGATCACGCTGAGACTTTCGGCCATCTCAGTCGAGCGGGCTCGCAATCGTCGCACGGCGGCGCCCACCTCATCGGCAGTGAATCGAGGGATCGTGGTCGATGCCGATGCCGATGTCAGAACGACGACCCCATCCTGGAGCGACCGATCCCAGAACTCGTCGAAATTCGTCGTCCCGTTTTGTCGCGGAAATAGATGCTCCCGCCAGTGTTGCCGGAGAACCTCGTAGTAGCTCCGCTCATCGCCGCTCCACCGGAGCAGGCTCTCCTGATAGGCCCTCGTTTGGAACAGCGGAGCGATAGTTGGCTGGTTCAAACTGAACACGCCGGGCACCGGTTCGGCATCGTCCCACGTTTCCAGGAAGTGATGATGAGGGCAAATGTAGTCGACCAGAGCGGACGTCTCGTCGCGCCGAGGACTGAAGGAGATCTTCACCGGAACGTTGGACAGGCCTCTGATGAAATCCTCGCGGGCATAATAGTCATATGCCGGATTCACTCCGACCATGAGGAGGGCGGCGATTTTCCCTTCATTCATCTCCTTGACCAACTGAACCATGTCCCCATCGCTGGCTTGGTTCTGGTTGGTGGGCGCGCGGAGATCGACCGTTTGGCCATATGCCCCGGTCAAGTGATTGATGAAGTTGACCACACACTGCACGTCCACGTCGTTGGAGCCACTGATGACCAGCGATCGCCCGGGCCACTGCCATACCTGCCTCGCCGCCCGTTCCACGGCATCGCGCACGCGTTCGGGGAGTTGGGTCTCATCCAACGAGCGCAATTCGGCCGGCGGATGGCGGAAACGCTTCTCGGCGACGCGCTTGGCCAGGAGCAGCAGGGCCGCTATCTCCTCGGCCGGAGAGACGCGGACGCGCGCGTCGGCATTGATGCCGGTCAGAGACAATCTCGACTCGAATTGGATGTGACGCAGCATCTCTCGGCGGCCATCCTGGAGGTTGCGTGCCCGCGCATACTGGCGCGTGAATTGCACCGGGGCCAGCCAGGTTCCCAGAAAATCGGCGCCGAAGCTGATGATTAACCTCGCCTTGTCCAATCGATAATTTGGCACCACGGCCACTCCATGCGTCTTCTGATGCGCCTGGGAAATGGCGGCGGTGGACACGGGTTCATACACGATGTGTCGGCCGTCGGCGAACTGGTTGAGGAATCGAGCGATGACCTCCCTGGATGTCGGGCTGTTGATGGTTGAGCTCAACAACCGCACCGCGCCGCCGGACTGCTTGATGGTCGTCAACGTCTCGATGATCTGGCGATCCACTTCTTCCCAATCGGCGCCTTGGGAACCGATCATCGGCTGGCGAAGCCGCTCCGCGTCATACAGATCGAACACCATGGCGTGGGCCACGGCGCACAAGCCGCCTTCGGTCAACGGATGTTGGGGATTTCCTTCCAGCTTGATCGGTCGACCATCGCGGACTTTCACCAGTACGCCACAGGCCGCGCGACAGCCACCACACGTGGACGCATACCAGTTGGCTACGCCCGGCGTGAGCTCAACCGGCTGGTTGAGATAAGGGATGATTTTCTGTTCCGGCGGACGGCAACTGCTGAAGGCCAAGGCGGCCGCTGAGAACCCGATGAGCTCGATGAACGTTCGCCGCGACATGCCCGCTCGGGGCAGCGGCGAAGAGGTCTCATCGCCAGCCGCCGCTTCGGCATCCGCCTCCCAACGTTGAAAGACCTTCCAGAGTTTCTCCCCGTTCATATCTCCTTGCTTATGCTGAAGCGCGCCATGGGCGCGCCATCGTTAGTGGTGGCACACCGAACAGTCGGTTGACGCCATCAATTTCTCCCGCGTCGGCTCTCGGGTGATGATCGGCTTGCCCGATTCGTCCACGGTGACCACGCGGTGCGTGCGGTGACAATCGACGCACATGCCCATGCTGAGCGATCGGAATTGAGAGATTCGCTCCATGGTCTCCACCGGTCCGTGGCACTGTTGGCATTTGATTCCCGCCCAGACGTGGCGGCTGTGATTGAATTTGGTGAAGTCCGGCAGGTCGTGGACGCGGACCCAGGCGATAGGCCGATTCTCTTTGAGCGCCCGCACAATCTTCTGGATCTCCGGCGCGTCCTTTCGGATCTGGGAGTGGCAATTCATGCAAATCGACGCTGCCGGAATGCCCGCCACACTCGATTTTTCCGCCGCCCAATGGCAGTAGAGGCAGGGAATCTGGTTGTCTCCGGCGTGCAGTTTATGCGAGAAAGCGATCGGTTGCGCCGGCGCGTAGCCTTGATGATTGTTGAACCAGTGGAAGCTCGCCCCGCGCAACAGAGCGACAGCGCCGGTGATGGTGACCAGGAGCGAAATGATCTTAGCCGTCGTCAAGCTCATCGTCTCACCTCGTGAATGCCGGTCGTCGTCTGGTCATTGGTTCTCTGATCGGCTCGCTCGCCTCTACGGGCTGCTGGCTCAGCGCGGGAGCCTGACCTCTGATCCGCCAGCGATTCCAGTTCCAAATGACCAGTTGATAGGGCCGCCACAGATACTGGACGGGAAAGACCAGCATGTGAACCAATCGAGAGAAACCAAAGATGGCCACCAGCAGATAAGCGTTCACAATGTGGAGCTTCACAACCCACGGTAGCGGCGCGATCAACTGGACATCCGGCCGTAAGGCCAGGAGCGAACGCAGGTAGGGAACGGCGACGGCGGCATACCAGGATGATCCCCAACGGTAGAAAATAGCCGTATACACGCCGAGCGCCACCTGAATGAGCAACAGAACGAGCACGATGACGTCCATCGGCGTAGTGACCGCCCGCACCCGCGCTGACACGATCCGCCGCACCAGCAGGCTCACAATACCAACCAGAGCCAGCAGACCGAACAGTAACCCGGTGCTCTCCAGGATATACAATCGCACCGGCACGCCATTGAACCAGAGCACGCGCTCGGGGAACAACAGACCGATCAGATGGCCGATGAGAACGGCGATGATGCCAAAATGCCAAGCCACAGAGCCGTAGAACAACTCACCGCTCTCCAGGAACTGCGATGAGAGACTCGAATAGGAGAAGCCGCTCTTGAAATATCGCTGAGCGGTCGCCACGACCGCCAACAGCACGGCGGCATAAGGGAAGATGACGAACAACAGATTGTCCATCATAGTCGCTCCTTCACCGCTTGACTGCGGCCTTTGACGTGATGGTATACACCTCGGGAACCGATGAATGACGCATCGCCTTGTCGACCTGCGATGACCGGGACATCCCCACATCCTGGGCCAGCGCCCGGCCAACCATGCGGAGAAGATGACCATACGGATTCTCGCTCTCACCGAGAGCCCGGGCCATCTTGTTCACCGCCGGGATCATGATCTCCCGGATGAGGGCATTGCGCAGCTCTCGGTCATCCAGCCTCGCCACCAATCGAAGCAGCACCGGGAGGTAATCCGGAAGTTGCCGATCCTGACCGAGATCGTAAGGCGATTCGGTCTCGCGCAATCGCGCCAGCAGCACTCCTCGCTTATAGTTCTCGCCGAAGATATGGTATCCGATCTCCAGCGCACATGTGGGATTGAGATCGAACGTATGGGTATACAGCTCCTGAAGCGCCGTCACCGAAAGGGCGTCCACGTTCTGGCGGAAGGCGAGAAAATCCTCGACCAGATCGGGATGCCCAGCGCTCACCTGGCGCTCACACCGGCTGAGCCGCGCATCCCAATCCTCGTCGGGATACTCCAGTAGATCGGCTACTCCGTCGTAAAGATGATCCATCTCTCATGCTCCTCTCGTCGGAGGTTCGCGGAAGCCAAGCCCCGCTCCCCCCTTCTCTTCCCACAGATCCTGGGTCAACATGGCCAGCGCTTCTTCGCGGTGAGATGGAGGAATGACGAACCGCTCGGTCATCGTGGGGAGCGAGGTGAGCCGGAAAATCTGTTCCGCTTCGTCTTCGGACGCCTCCACCTCCTGGAGGGCGCGCTTGACCAGAGCGCGATCGATATCGCCTACGGTGTCCATCCGCTTGAACAGCCGGACGGCGTACTGTTTTTTCAACGAGTAACGCACGAGTTCCACATTCCCGCCGGCAAACAGCCGCGCCAGGTACTCCATCGGCACGCGCGCCTTGTCGATGGGAGCAAACAGCTCCTTGTCCGAAGTATCGTACAGGCCCTGTTCAGCTCTGGCCATCACCGGCAGGAGCGGGGGCACATAGAACAGCATAGGGAGCGTGCGGAACTCCGGATGGAGGGGCAGCGCCAGCCGCCACTCTTTCACGTACTTGTACACTGGCGATCGCTGAGCTGCCTCGATGGCTTGATCGTCGATGCCGTTCTTCAGGGCTTCGGCCTGAACGTAAGGATCGAACGGGTCCAGAATGAGCTCCCGGTGCGCTTCCACCAGCTTCTCGTCGGCGACATTGAGGGTCTCCAGCAGCCGATCGGCATCGTAGAGCAAAGCCCCTAAATAACGGATACGCCCGACGCAGGAGTGGAAGCAGGCCGGAGCCTGTCCGGTCTCCAGGCGCGGGAAGCACAGGATGCACTTCTCCGACTTGCCCGTGGACCAGTTGTAATAGGTCTTCTTATAGGGACAGGCGGTCACGCACATGCGCCAAGCGCGACATCGTTCCTGATTGATGAGCACGATACCGTCCTCGCCCCGCTTGTAGATCGCGCCCGAAGGACAGGCAGCCACACAGGCGGGGTTCAGGCAGTGATTGCAAATGCGCGGCAGATAGAAGAAGACCAGACGCTCGACGTCGAAGAGTTCCTCCCGCTGCTCGGGACTGAACCCCTCGAGATTGGGATCGTTGGCCGCATAGACGGGCGATCCCCCCAGGTCATCGTCCCAGTTCGGGCCAGCCTCGATATCGATCGGTTTGCCGGTGATCATGGAGATGGGCCGAGCCGTCGGCTGATCGGCTCCTTCGGGCGAATCGAACAGATCTTCATACCGATAGGTCCACGGTTCGTAGTAATCATCGAGCTTGGGGAGATGGGGATTGTGAAACAGATTAATCAACCGCGAGGACTTGCGGCCCATTCTCAATTCCGGCTGTCCGTTCCTCTGTTCCCAACCGCCCTTGTATTTCGACTGATCTTCCCAGGCTGTGGGATAGCCGGTTCCCGGTTTGGTTTCGACATTGTTCCACCACATGTACTCGGCGCCTTTGCGATCAGTCCACACGTTCTTGCAGGCGATGGAGCACGTGTGGCAGCCAATGCATTTATCCAGGTGAAACACCATCGAGATTTGTAACCGGACGTCCATAAGCGTTGCCCTCAGTCAATGAATCGGTCGCCCGCGGTCATGGTGTGACCACAGACGAATCACCAGGAAACCTTTTCCAGCTTACGGACCAGCACGAACGTGTCTCGATTGACGCCCGTGGGTCCCCAGTAGTTGAAGTGATAGGTGAATTGGCCGTAGCCGCCCAGCATGAGGACGGGTTTCAACCGCGTGCGCGTCAGGCTATTGTGCCCGCCCGCGCGTCGATTCCCGCGCAGTGGCGATTTGGGCACTGAGATCGTTCGCTCCGGCGAGTGGTATTGAATACAGACGCCGCGAGGAATTCGCGCGCTCACCACCGCGCGGGTACAGACGACACCATTATCGTTATAGACTTCCACCCAGTCGTTATCTTTGATCCCCAGTTCTTCGGCATCCTTGTCGTTGATCCACAGCGGTTCGCACCCTCGAGAGAGCGTCAACATGCGATGATTGTCGAAGTAGGTCGAGTGAATATGCCACTTGCCGTGGGGCGTCAGATAGTTCAGCATCTTGGCCTTCCCCTCGGGAGCGCTGATCTTCAGATCGCCATATTGCGTGGGCTTGGGAGCCGGCTTGTAAGTGGGGAGATTCTCGCCGAACGCGATATAGCCTTCGTGATCGTGATAGAACTGCTGGCGCCCGGTGAGCGTCCGCCAGGGAACGAGCCGCTCATAATTGTAGGTGAACGGAGCGTACGCTCGCCCCTCATCCAGCAGACCGGACCAGATGGGGCTATTCAACAGCCGTCGCGGCTGGGCCTGCAAGTCTTTGTAGGTGACCCGGGCATGACGATTCTTTTCGGCCAGATCGGCCAGCGGTCGTCCGACCTTCTTCTCGATGAACTTATAGGCACGATAAGCCAGCTCGCCATTGGTTTCCGGTGCCAGAAGCAAAATCATATCGGCGGCATCTTCGGCCCGCCGCAGGGAGGGGTATTTTTGTCCATTCCACTCTTCGATGGCGTGCGTCGGGGAGTTGATCACCGAGTCGTAAACATCCTCGATGGAATACTTCACACCATGCGCGCCCAGCCCATTTTGGCGCGCCAGCGGGCCCAACGAGACGAACCGGTTGTAGAGATTGACGTAATCGCGTTCTACCAGTTTCAAGTGAGGCATGGTCTTGCCCGGGATCGGCTCGCACTCCCCTTTGGCCCAATCCCGGATCTCCGGTTGAGCGATCTCATCCGGACTGTCATGCGCCAGAGGAGCCATGACCAGATCTTTCACCGGGATGGGAAGATGATGCCGGGCCAACTCGCTCACTTTCCGGGCGAGCCCGCGGAAGATATCCCAATCGCTGCGCGACTCCCAGCAGGGGGGAACGGCTTCCGAGAGCGGGTGGATGAACGAGTGGAGGTCGGTGGAATTCAGGTCGGCCTTTTCGTACCAGGTGGCAGCGGGGAGCACGATATCCGAATAGAGCGCCGAAGTGTCCATGCGGAAGTTCAGATCGATGACCAAATCGAACTTCCCCCGGGGCGCCTCACCGTTGATAGTGACCTCTTTGACCGATCCTCGGGCGCACTCTTCGGCGACGTCGTTATGGTGCGTGCCCAGATAGTGCTTGAGGAAGTACTCGTGTCCTTTGGCGCTCGACATGAGCGCGTTGCCGCGCCAGATGAACCAGACGCGCGGCCAGTTCTCGGGCGCGCTGGGATCTTCCACCGAGAAGCGGAGCCGCTTTTGGCGTAGTGCGGCGACGACATACTGGACGATCTCCTCGTCGGTCTTGGCTCCGGCGTTCCGGGCGTCCTCAATGATCTGGTGGTTGGGTTTGTTGAACTGTGGGTAGAAGGGAAGCCAACCACAGCGCACGGCCTTGACCTGCAGATCCATGGCATGGCCGCTGGCGAGGCCTTGGAGGCGCCTGTCCGCGGCTTGACGAGAGGGGACCGTGTGGTATTCGGTGAATTCCCGCTCGTAGCGCCACTGCTCGGTGTGGACATAGTGCCAGGAGGGCGTGTTTTGCAGTCGAGGAGCGGGAATCCAATCTTTGGCGAAGGCGATCGTGGACCAGGGCGCCATCAGCGCCAGCTTCTCCTGGCCGACATAATGGTTCAGGCCGCCCCCGTTCTTGCCCACACAGCCACAAAGCATCAAGGCGGTGATGGCCGCCCGGTACATCAAGTTGTTGTGATACCAGTGATTGATGCCCGCGCCGATGATCACTGAGCAGCGACCTTCAGTCTGCGCCGCCGTCGCGGCCCATTCGCGGGCGAATTTGATGACCGTCTCGCGGCTGACGCCGGTCCACTGCTCCTGCCAAGCGGGCGTATAAGAGTGACGCGCCTCATCGTAATCTTGGGGATAGTCCCCTGGCAGGCCCCGGCTCACGCCGAATTGCGCCATCAACAGATCGTACACTGTGGTGACGAGCACGCGGCCACTCGTCGTCTCGATCCATTTGGCCGGGACGGCCCGGGAGAACGTCTCTCCGGTGCCGAATTCCTGGAACGTGACGTGAGCGAACTCGTCGGCGCTCTCAATGAAGCTGAGCAGCGGATCGATGGCCGAGCCGTCGCGGGCATCTTTCAACTCCAGATTCCATTTGCCCATCACTCGACCCCAGCGATGGCCCACCGACCCCCCGGGCATGCGCGGCTCGTCCGAGCGGGCATCGTACATGAGGAACTTCCAGTCGCCGTGCTCTTCATCCTGGTATCTGACCAGCGTGTTCGCTCGCAGGAATCGGCCCGCCTCATATCCATCTTGCCCTTTCTCTAACCGGACCAGGAGGGGAGCATCGGTGTATTGCTTGAGATAGTTCAGGAAGTAGGGCACCTTCTTCTCGGCGTGGAATTCCTTGAGGATTACGTGGTTGACGGCCATCCAGAAGGCACCGTCCTGGCCGGCGTGAATCGGAATCCATTGATCGGCGTATTTGGCCACCTGACTGAAGTCCGGCGCCAGGACGACCATCTTCGTCCCGTTATGGCGCGCCTCGGCGGCGAAGTGACAGTCGGGCGTGCGCGTCATGTTGAGGTTTGAGCCCATCACGGCGAGGAACTTGGCGTTGTACCAATCGGCACTCTCGCCCACGTCCGTCTGCTCGCCCCAGATCTCCGGTGAGGCGGGAGGGAGATCGGAGTACCAGTCGTAGAAACTCAGGTTCACGCCGCCCAGAAGCTGGAGGAAGCGCGATCCGCCCGCGTAGCTCAGGAATGACATCGCGGGAATGGGCGAGAATCCGATGATGCGATCCGAGCCATACCGCTTGATGGTGTAGATGATGGATGCGGCGATCACTTCCTCTACTTCTTCCCAGCTCGCTCGTCGAAAGCCACCTTTGCCGCGCGCGCGCTGGTATCGGGTGCGGGCGCGCTCATCGGTGACGATGGAGGCCCACGCCTCGACGGGGTCGTCGAAGCGCTCTCTGGCTGCGCGCCACAGGTCGAGCAGCGCGCCGCGAATGTAGGGGTACTTGACTCGAATCGGACTGTAGAGATACCAGGAGTAGGAGATCCCTCGCTGGCAGCCGCGCGGCTCATAAGGTGGCAGGGTGTCTTCCAGGAGCGGATAATCGAGCGCCTGCATCTCCCAGGTGACAATGCCTTGCTTCACGTAGATGTTCCAACTGCACCCGCCGGTGCAATTGACCCCATGCGTGCTACGCACGATGCGATCGTGCTGCCAGCGGTTACGATAGAACTCCTCCCACGAGCGAGTCTCGGGACTGATGAGATCCTTGATCCAATTCATGATGTGCTCCTCCTCACCAATGGTTCGCGGACGCCGCGGAGACGACTCTTCCAGATGACATTGAGTCCAATGATCGCGCCTAACAGGACCACGAAGCCGATGGTCACAAACCAAGGTTCGATGCGAGCGATGCCCGCCAAGGCTTGAGTCGTCGGATGGGCCGGCTTGACGTTTTGCAAGTAGGCGAAGAGCTGAACGATTTCTTCGTCAGTGAGCGGCCGCGTGCCGAATACCGTCTTCATGGTGGGGAAATTGGGATTCTGCAAGATGGCGATCAGCTCCGGGTCGCGATACTTCACATTGACGGCGGTCAGATCGGGACCGAGCGTGCCGCCGCCCAACCGTCCCACACCGCTCACCGTGTGACAGGAGATGCACGCCGGACCTCCATTGCTCAACGCCCGTCGTCCGACGAACAATTGCCGTCCGAGATCGATATCGGCTGGCGTCACCGGACGACTCAGCTTCGCCCCAGCGGGGACGAAGGTCTCGTTTTTCCTGGTGAGCTCATCGATCAGGGCGAGGATGGCATCGATTTGCTCATCGGTGATATCCTGGTCGGGCATGACTTCCGGAGCGAATTTTTTGAACAGGGCGCGCGCTTCCGGATCGCCACGGCGATTCATGGCAGCAGGCGATTTGATGTATTCGTGCAACCAATCGCGGGAGCGTCGGAGCGTCACGCCCTTCAGGTCCGGTCCCTTCTTGTCGCCACTCCCGATATTGTGACAACTATAACACCGCTTCTCGAACAGCGTGGCCCCGGGCGAAGGAGCCTGTCCTCGCGCCTCAATGGAAATGAGCAATCCTGCGCACAGCCCGATCACACTCCATGTGAACCCGCTTCGCATGCTCATCATAGAGATCCCCTTCATTTCTGCTCCTGATCGCCGCCTCGCATACTAGGCTGCGCGAGTGATCGGTCAACTGGCCGATGGCTCGAAACGAAGGCGGCGACCTCGGAAATCGTTTTGCTTTTCAGTAACCCAATCACGGCCTGACGCACCTTCTGCCACTCTTCGTGCAGTGCGCAGGCCGATTCATGACTGCACTGCTCATACCCCAAAATGCACATGTCCAGATAAGGATCGGGATCGAGAACCCGGAATACCTCCCACAACGTGATGACGTCCGGGGAACGAGCGAGCTCATACCCTCCGTGGATGCCTTTGGTCGATCGGAGCAGACGGTGGCGCCGCAACTCGCCCAACACTTTGCGCAAGTAGACGGGAGGGATTTTCTCGTGTTCGACGATCTCCTGGAGACCACACGGCCTGTTAGGATGGTTGGCCAAATAGGCCAACGCTCTGATGCCATATGCCGTGGTCTTGGAAAATATCATCTCTACCTCACTAAATTACCTCTTTGTCCTTTTTAGAGATGGCATGGTTGCATTTTCGGCGGTTCGAGACAATAATTAGTCCACATCATTTTTGTGATGCGAGTGATCGAATGCGCCTCGGGGAGATCAAAAAGTTGGTCGAGAGCACGGCCGACGCCGCCTTCGCCGTCGATGGGTTGGGGGTGATTGTGGCGTGGAATGAGGCGGCGGAATCTCTTTTCGGCGTGCCGGTCGGCGAGGCCATCGGCAAGCCCTGCGGCGAGATTCTGAAGGGATCGGATGAGTGTGGGCCAGTCTGTTGTCGCGATTGCACCATCCAGCAGGCGGTTCGAAAACGTCATCCGCTGAGCAACTTCGATCTTCAGGTTCACACGGCATCAGGGCTGCAATGGTGTAACTTTTCCGTGCTCATCGCCAGCGATGCTGGTTCTGCGTTCCCCTACGCCATCCACATCGTTCGCCCCGTGGATATTCGCAAGCGATTGGAATTGGTGGTGCGCGACTTCATCGTCAGCGAGACGGATCTCCCCCCCGATCAGGCCACCAAGGTGACGGCGGTGCGATCGCCCGCTCGCGGAGCGGACTTGACCAAACGGGAACTGGAGATCTTGCGCCTGCTGGCCCGAGGGATGACCACAACCGATATTGCGGACGCGTTGTTCATCAGTCGCACGACGGTCAATAACCACATCCAGCATATCCTCCGTAAGCTCAACGCTCATAGTCGATTAGAAGCTATCCGGCGAGCCGAACGGGCCGGATTGATTTGACCCCCCCCGAGGAGGCGACGGTGACGGCCAGGCGTCGTTCATTCCCGGATAGAGGATCATTCGCTGAGCGTGAGGTTGACCTCCGTTTTCGAGCGTCTACCTGGAACGGCGCTCGGTGAGCGAGCCCACAGATCTCCCTTCGTCTTGCTATTAAAATGGCCCCGTGCTATAAAAAGCGCCTCTGTGGAGCTTGAAGGGAGAGGGTGGGATGGAGCGAGCTTGAAGGGCTGGCTGGGATGAGGAGATAGTGTGGTGATCAGGAAGCGGGTGTGGTTTCACTTAGCGGTTATCGTCATTCTCACCTTTTTGGGAAGCGGATTCCTGCTGTGGAGCTTGCTGGCGGGCACGCCGGAACAACCCATCGCCTTCAGTCACAAAGTTCATGTCGAGAAGCAAATCGCCTGTACGTTCTGTCACCAATACGCCGATAAGTCTCCCCAGGCGGGTCTTCCCAGCGTTCAACTCTGCATGACCTGTCATCAGGTGATCAAAGCTGATAGCCCAGAGATTCAGAAGGTGCGCGCCTATCTCGATCAGCAGCGAGAGATTCCCTGGGCGCGCGTGTATGGATTTCCGGCCCATGCGCACGTTCGCTTCCATCACCAGCGTCACGTTGCCGCCGGCATAGACTGCGCCAAGTGTCATGGGGACGTCGGGCAAATGGCGGTCGCCGAGCGAGCCATCAGGCATACGATGGGATGGTGCGTCGAATGTCATAAACAGAATCGATCCCGGTTCGCCAAGCCCCGATTAGCCACTGATTGCCTCACCTGTCACTACTGAGGAGGACCGTTTACACATGAAGCGACGCGAGTTTCTCATCACCACGACTCTGGGGGCGGGAGCGACCGTTGTGCTCCAAGGTTGCGGGCATCGAGAAGAGCGACTCATCCCTCTCCTCGTGTCCGAGGAACAGCTCGTGCCGGGCGCCCAGTACTGGACGGCGAGCGTCTGTCGCCAGTGTCCGGCCGGTTGCGGCATCGTGGTCAAGACCATGCTCGGCGAAGCGACGACGACAGTCGATGGTCAAACGGTGCGCGTCAAACGGCGGCAGGCCAAGAAAATCGAGGGGAATCCCGACCATCCGCTCAATCGAGGCCGGCTCTGTGCTCGCGGGCAGGCGGGCTTGCAGGTCCTCTATAATCCCGATCGGCTCCAGGGACCATTGAGGCGAACCGGACCGCGGGGTTCCGATCAATATGTTGAGATCACCTGGGAGGAGGCTATCCGGTTGCTGGTCGAGCGACTCCAGGGATTGCGGCAACGCCACCAGGCCCATGCCCTGGTCTTTCTCACTGGCCGGTTATCGAAGCACACGCGCTTGCTCGTCGAGCGATTCATGCGCGCCTATGGCTCGCCCAATCACATCACGTATGAGCTGTTCGATGATGCTGTCGAGCGTCGAGCGAATGAGCTCACCATGGGGCGAGAGGCTTTGGCGACGTATGATCTCGCCCGGGCGCGTTATGTGCTCTCGTTCAGCGCCCCTTTCCTGGAGACCTGGCGTTCGCCGGTCTATTACAGTCTGGGATTTGGGAGCATGCGACAGGGACGTCCGGGCGTGCGCGGCAAGCTGGTGCACGTCGAGCCGCGCTTCTCGCTGACAGCGGCCAGCGCCGATGAGTGGCTTCCCATTAATCCAGGAACGGAGGGGACGCTGGCCATGGGACTGGCCGGGATCATCATCGAAGAGAATCTCTTCGATCGGGCATTCATCGAGCGCCACACCCGTGGATTCCAGGCGTTCCGTCAGTTGGCGCGTGAGGAGTATCCTCCCGAGCGGGTCTCCGAGATCACCGCCATTCCTGCTGAGACCATCGTGCGTCTGGCTCGCGAGTTCGCTCAACACCGGCCCAGCCTGGCATTGGGCGGTGGTGCGGCGGCGGCCCACACGAACGGCCTCTTCAACCTGATCGCCATCCAGGCTCTCAACGCCCTGGTAGGGAACTTGGGCCGGCCAGGCGGTCTCTCGTTCACCCCCGATCCGCCATTTCAAGAATTTCCACCGGTGCCCGAGACGCCTCAAACCCGGGAGAGCTTGCGCCAGCCTCGACTCGATCGCGTCGACGGAGCAACGAGCATCCCCGCGCTCATCGAGCGATGGCGGTCGGGCCAACCATATGCCGTGGATACGCTCTTTCTCTATGAAGTCAATCCGCTGTTCACGCTTCCTCCAGCGTTAGGTGTGCGAGAGGCGCTCCAGAAGATCCCTTTCATCGTCAGTTTTTCATCTTTCAAAGACGAATCCGCGGCATGGGCTGATTTGATTCTGCCCGATCACACCTACCTGGAGAGCTGGTGGGATGAAGTGCCGGAGCCGGGAGCGGGACAGCCGGCAGTGGGACTGGCTCAGCCGGTGGTCAAACCGCTATATAACACGCGCCTCACATCGGATGTGTTACTCCACGTGGCTCGGACTATCGGCGACGATATGCGGGCGGCTCTCCCCTGGGAGCGATTCGAGGATTTTTTGAAGGAGGCCTATCGCGGTCTCCATCGCGCCGTGGGTGAAGGAGGGGATTTCGAGCATTTTTGGGAGGAGGTTCTCAAAAACGGCGGTTGGTGGATGCCCGATGACCAGCGGTCGTCACTGACGGACCATCCGGAGCCACAAACATTTGATTTTTCGCCCGCGCTCTCGCATCGGCGACAACCGACGTTCGCTGGCGATGAGCGAGCCTATCCCTTTCACCTGCACATCTATCCATCCATCGCCTTTTTCGATGGCCGAGGCGCCAACCAACCTTGGCTCCAGGAGATGCCCGATCCGATGACCACGGTGGCCTGGGGATCATGGGTGGAGATTCATCCTCGGACGGCCGAGCAGCTTGGAGTGAGCGAGGGCGATTGGGTGTGGATCGAATCGCCCCATGGCCGGATTCAGGCCCCAGTGGTTCTCTTTCCCGGAGCGCGACCGGATACCGTCAACATACCGGTGGGGCAAGGTCACCAGGCCTACGGACGCTACGCGAAGGACCGGGGCGCCAATCCCGTTCGTCTGCTCACGCCATTGATGGAACCCGTGTCGGGCGGATTGGCTTGGGCGGCCACGCGGGTGAAGGTGTCAAAGGCACCTGACCGCGGTCGACTCGTCACCGTGGGTTACACGAGGGTGCATACGGAAGCTGAACGACGGTGATCTGCGCCCTTCGCCAGTCATCGAGAAGCGGAGGGCCGAGGAGGAAAACGGAGATGGCAAAATGGGGCATGGTCATCGACCTGGATCGTTGTACGGGATGCGAAGCCTGTGTCATCGCCTGTCACGCGGAGAACAACCTGCCCATCGTAGGGGAAGAAGAGTCAGCGAAGGGCCGACAGCATAACTGGATTCGCGTCGAACGCTATTGGGAAGGCGAGTATCCTCATATTCGGGCGCGGTTCATCCCCGTGCTCTGCCAGCAGTGTGATCATGCTCCTTGCGAACCGGTGTGCCCGGTCTATGCCACCTATCATAACCCCGAAGGACTCAACGCTCAGGTGTACAATCGATGTATTGGAACGCGATTCTGTGCCAATAACTGTCCCTACACGGTGCGCGTCTTCAACTGGTTCGATCATCACTGGGAGAAACCTCTTGACGAGCAACTCAATCCAGACGTATCTATTCGCACGCGAGGGATGATGGAAAAGTGCACTTTCTGCATTCAACGCATTCATCGGGCGCGCCACCAGGCCGAGGACGAAGGTCGGGACATTCGGGATGGCGATGTTCAGCCGGCATGCGTCCAATCCTGTCCCACCGAGGCCATGGTGTTCGGCGATTTGGACGATCCGGACAGTCGCGTCTCGCAGCGAGCGCGGAGTCGCCGCGCGTTTCGCTTACTCGAAGAGTTGGGGACGGAGCCCAGTGTCATTTATCTCAAAGGCGATGAATGGGTCGAGCCATAGCGGCGAGGATGGAAGATCTGGCCCTTCCCTCCGAGGTGGGCAAGAGTGACCGGAATGTCTCAATCGGATGGCCGAACTATGAGTGACGAAACCGGATCTCTGACGACACGCATGATGCACGAAGATCTCATCCGTCCAGTGGTGTTCACCGGGCGGCGATTTTATCTGGCGGTGGCTTTGTTGGGACTGATCGTGCTCTGGGGATTGGCCGCTTGGGGATATCAAGTGAGGACGGGCATGGGAGTTGCCGGCATCAACAGCCCAGTCTTTTGGGGCGTGTACATTGCCACCTACATCTTTTTCATTGGCATCAGCAATGCGGGCACGCTCATTTCCGCCATGTTGCGTCTGAGCCATGCTGGTTGGCGCCATCCAGTGACCCGGTGTGCGGAAGCGATCACTGTGTTCGCGCTGATGGTCGGGGGGATGTTTCCGCTCATTCATCTAGGCCGCGTCTGGAAATTTTATTGGCTCATCCCCTATCCCAATGAACGGGGATTGTGGCCCAACTTTCATAGTCCGCTGGTGTGGGATTTCATGGCCATCAATACCTACTTGTTGGGAAGTTTCGTCTACCTTTATCTGCCGATGTTGCCCGACTTGGCCTTGATCCGCGATCGCGTGAACGGGTGGCGGCGCCGGTTCTATGGCTTGCTCGCCCTCGGCTGGAGCGGGACACCGGTAGAGTGGCATCGACTGGAGAAGGCGATCTCTATTCTGGCCGTCGTCATCATTCCTGTGGCCATCTCCATGCATTCGGTCGTCGCCTGGGATTTCTCGGTAGCCCTCAAGCCGATGTGGCACAGCACGATCTTCGCTCCCTATTTTGTCGTCGGCGCGCTCTTTTCGGGCATTGCCATATTGATAGTAGCTATGGTGATCTTGCGCCGCGTGTTCCACCTGGAAGCGTATCTGGAGCCCATCCATTTCAATAATCTCGGATTGCTCCTGCTGATGTTTTGCTGCTTGTGGCTCTATTTCACGTTCGCCGAATATCTGGTGACCTGGTACGGCCACCTGCCCGATGAGATGGCCCCATTCCGATTCAGGGTAGAAGGATCGTTGGCCCCATTTTTCTGGGGCATGGTGTTGATGAACTTCGTCATTCCCGTTCCCATTCTGGCGGTGCGCAAGACGCGAACGGTCACCGGCTGTCTGGTGGCCTCGTTGTCCATCCTCATCGGCATGTGGTTGGAGCGGTATCTCATCGTCGTCGGGACGCTCTCGCGCCCGCGACTGGAGTTCGCCTGGGGGCATTATGCGCCCACGTGGGTGGAAATGTCTATTCTCGCGGGGACGATCGCCTATTTCATCCTGTTATACGTGTTGTTCAGCAAGCTCTTTCCCATCATCTCTATCTGGGAGTTCAAGCAGGGACGCCGTCTTCGTGAGCGAAGACCCACGAGGGATGTCCCCGTCATGGCCGATGAACCATTTCCTGGAGTGATGCTGGATGACTGAACGAGTTCTCGGTGTATTTGAAACGCCTGCCGATGCCCGTCGAGCGGTGAGGGAATTGGTCAACGCGGGCATCCCGCGACAAAACATCATCATCTGTTCGACCGAACCAATGCTCGATCCCGAGTTCCTCCCAGTTGAAGATCGGAAGACGCGGATGTCGCTCTGGGCGATCGTGGGCGCCATTCTGGGGTGCGCCATTGGTTATTCATTGCCGGTCACCGCTGCTCGGCTTATGGGGCTCGCATCGGGGGGGCAACCCATCGTCTCGTTATGGGCTTTTGCCATCGTCATTTTTGAATTGACGGCGCTTGGCGCTATCGGTGGAACGGTCATCACGTTCTTTCGCGAGGCGGGTCTGCCCGAGCGGCCCAGAGCCATTCCCAGCGCTGAGATGGCCAGGACGTTTGTCGACGCTGGCTTGATCGTCGGTGTGTCGGGCGATCGCATGGAGACAATCGAGATAGCCGATCGCCTGTTACGAGAGGCGGGGGCCAGAGAGATCGAGCATCAGAGATAACGGCCGTGTGATCACGATCCCCCTCCATGGGTGAAGATACTTCCCCGAAGTATGCGATCTGCTCATCGTGCCTCTCTGACAAACCGGGTGGACTGGCGGGTGGCGGCTCGCATTCGTCATCCAGTGGTGAGCCCGTATATGGAATAGGCGATCATCGCGTGAATCCCGCCGTGAGGGCGATGACCCGTCACGTCACGACGCCATTGGCCGTCGATCAAAAAGAGAGCCGCAAACTCGTGGTCAACAGGTTGGCCCGGTAATCCTGAATCGAGCGACCGCGCTCATTATACCCGTAGTGCTGATAGTTGATGTTCAACGTCACCGTGTCATGCAGAGGGAAGCTCAATCGGGCGTAAGGGCGGTGAAAATTGATGGGAAAACTGCCGCTGGAGTTCACGAGCCGATAACCGAAATCCGTACGAACGCCTTTATAGAGCGTCAGATTGATGCCCGCTTGCACCACGTGACTATCCTCTCGATAGACGATCACGGGACGCGGCGCGTTTCCTCGATCTCGATCCAGGGTGTAGATGGTGGCCGTGATATGACTGCGCGTGTAATCCACATCCAGCGTCGCTCGCTTCTGGGGGAACCACGACAGGGAGAAGCCGCCGCTTCGATAGCGATTCTGATTCCGTAACATGAGATCGAGTCCCTGTCGGGTCCGGTTCGGTCGCGTTTGATCGGAGACCGTTCCCGAGGCGGTGAACGACCATCGATCATTCGGCCGGAACTGAATGCGAAGCCGCCCCCGTTGATAATCGCGCGGCTCGACGCGGGTGAAAGAAGTGAGACGGCCTCCATTTTCATAGTCGAATGCCAGGCGGAGCCGGCGTCGCCAGCGATAACTGAAGCCGGTAAACAGCGTGTGCGTATTTTGCGTCGTCTGTTCATCGCGTGGCTCGAAGTCGAAGGGGGGCTCGGGACCGAAGATCGAAGAGCGGATGCTCTGTCGGTCGCGTTCTTGCAAAAAGGTGCGCCGGTGCTCGAACCGATAGCCGGCGCGCACGATGAGTTGATCGGTGATCGCGTAGTCGCCCTGCACCCGATTCATGAACGCATTCAAGAACTCGCGCCGGAATGAGGTCTGCTCCACCGTCACCTGTTCTTCAGGCGCATCGAAGTTGGTGAATTGTTCGCCGAAGGTCGTGGCACCAGCGATGACGAAGTGCGCACCACGAAACGTCTCGCTCACCGCTAATCGTCGCCCGAGGCGAAGGCGCATGGTTCCATCGGCGACGAGGTGAGGTCGGCGGGGATTCGCCCGATTGGCCGCCAGCCCGCGAGAAGCGAAGAGAAACGTCTCTCGATTCAATACCACACCGCTGAAAAAGCGCGCGTAGGCATAATCGATGTCGGCGTCGCTATAGTAGAGCCGTGCCGTGAAGGCCAAGCGTCGCAGACCCCGAGAACTCACCGCCACTCGGGTAGTGGGAATGGAGCCGCGGGCGAAGTAGAATCGTTGGAACGCGGTGAGAAAGATCTGTTGGAAATCGAAGAGCAGATCGGGACTGTTCCCCAAACTGAACGTTCCCGGGAGCGCGTTCCCCTGATCATCTCTGAAGCGACGGAATCCCTGCTCGAAGCCCATCGTCAGCTTCCACACGCTCAGGTCGACGCCGAACGTGTAATCGTCCGTGCTGTTCTTGACGCGACGAGCGATGAGAAACTCATCACCCCCCATGTTCACGGTGATGAAGGCGGGCCCCGAGATGCTGTTCCGAGCGTAACGGAGATGCACCTGCAGGCGCGGGGCGTGAGGGAAGAGATCCAGACGGGCGCTCTGAAGGCGACGGGAGAGGTCAAAACTATGTTGGCCGAGCACCGTGCCGCTGGCCTGGCGAGCGCCGATCTTCCGTCGCACCGCTTCGGCGAACGATGGGTTGGCAAACTGAGGGATGAAGTTGAAGGAATCGATCTTTTGATAGTGATACGCGAAGTCGTACCAGAGATCTTTCTTCACGCGCACTCGCGCTGTGTTATAGGGGTCCCCTCCCCAGTGATCCAGAGTCACGCTCAAACTATCGAATAATCGGCCACTGCTCTCCGGAGCGCGTAGTTCGAAAGATGACGAGAACAATTTCAACCCATTGCCCAGATTGACGTGGCTGCGATAGACGTCCTCGTTGCCATCGAAATCGCGCCACCGCGGCCCGAATTCAATGGTGTTCTTGAGCCGCAGCCCACCGAAGGTGATGGGTTCGCGCTGAGGTGGCACCAGGTGCGACGATGAGGCCGAGGCCGTCGCCGGAGGAGAAGAATGGACTTCGGTGATCACCTCGTTCGCGGCCGGTCGTTGCGCCGAGACGGAGTACAGGCCGAGGGCCAGCGCTGGGGCGAGTCCCAGGACGTTGATCATAGACGGGCCGATCCATCGACGTCTTCTCATATCGCTCTGCGCTCACCTTGATGCCCGTTCATCTGCCCGTTCCTTCATCGGAAAAAGAGTCGGCTCGTATTGGAGCCATGAATCATCACATGACAGCTCGTACAGTTCTGAAAGCGCGGCAGTCGCAGATCGTGGACAAATTGCGGTGCATCGGACGGGGCGCCCTGCCGCGCTCCGTGACATTCCTGACAGAGAAATCTCACCTCGCTGCGCACCAAGAGGCGGTGGTTCACCGAACCATGGGGGAGGTGACAGGCCAGACAGCGGTCCGATCTCAAAGTGATGTGCTCGAACACGAATGGCCCCTCCTTATCCGCGTGGCACCGGACGCAGACGGCACTCAATCCGCCAACAGTATCCACAGTTTGCGTCGTGTTGAATGAACCATGCTGCTGATGGCAATCGCGGCAGCTCATGCCGCCTTCCGGGACTTTATGGTGAAAGGGTCGGGCGAATTGCGCGCGAATTTCTCGATGACACTGGTAGCATAGTCCGGGCGGTTCGCGGCGGAGAATGTAGTCATGTGTCGCCTCTTGATGTGGGTGGTGACAATCGTGACAGGCGACGACCTCGACGTTGTGCTGGTTCTCGTGGAAGCGGCATTTCCCGATCCGTTTCTCCTGGTGGCACCGGGTGCACATAGCGACGACCTGACGTGCCGAAGCTTTCCGGGGATCGAAGATGAATCCCTTACCGCCGGCCTGTACGTGTTGACGACCGGGACCATGACACATCTCACACCCTTTGTCCGGCGGTGCGTATTTCGGACTGTTGATGGTGGCGAAGTGTGCCGTCCGGGCGTACCAGGCGTATTGATTGGGATGGCAGGCGCGGCAAGTCGTCGAGCCGACGAAGCCTTCCGCGCCGGAAGGCTTTTGGATCTTCGCGGATGGTAGAGGAGGTGAAGAGGCGTTCCTCTGTTGAGATAGAAGCTCCCGGTCCGTGCTTCGGGTTCTTCCAGTGATGGAATCTACCGGGATCAATGCGGCGATCAGCAGTGATGAACCGAGCGCCATGAGTTTGAAGACGCGTCGCCAATCTCGCATCGTTCTGTCACCGCCCCTTTGATGAAGGACTCCCCACGACGAGTCCTCTCGATCTTCACCCCACATGAACACGATGCTGGAGAGCCCTGAGGATAGCACGAGCGAGCAGCGAACGCCACCCCCTTGACCGGTGAGCGGGTCACGATCAGATATCCAGCCAGCACCATTGTTTGGTGAGCGGCGTTTGATTCAACACGATGCCGCGCTCTTTGCCCACCAACACCAGATTGGAGTGATTATATCCGTAGCCTCCCTCGGGATCGTAGAGTCCTGGTTCGTTGCTGAACATCATCCCCTCTTCCAGCACCGTGTCATCGCCGAGCGAGAGATAAGGCGGTTGATGGCCTTCCATCCCTTGTCCGTGTGCTGGTCGGTGATAAACGTATTTCTCCACACCGGCCTTTCTGGCCACGGCCAGGACTTTTTCGGCGATCTCTCGACAATGGGCACCCGCTTTGCACAGCTCGGCCTGCAACATGGTCATTTCGGTGTGCACTTCCCACAGCTTTTTTTGCCGATCGGTCATCGGATAGGTTTGCAATGCGCGATAACCTTCGCCTCCATATCCACCAATGTGAATGACGGACGCGATCTGGATGGCATCGCCACGCTCCAGTCGTTTATAGAAAAACTGGTTGGGATGGGGATACGCTGTGGCCCGACCGGCGCGACAGCCGAATCCCAATCGAATACCCACGCCACGGTGCGGCCGCCCATCCAGATGCATGACTTTCATGAGTTGTTCGGTGCCCCAGGCCTCGGTGGCGTGCCGCACGTCGAAATCGGTGACATCCGTGCCATGCATGAGGATATAAGCGCGAGCGAATTCCAGCATGCGGTCATGAAGGTGGATGGCTTTCCGGGCGAGTTCGATCTCCTCGGGCGTCTTGATCTGGCGCATCTTGATCAGGATATCTCCCGCCTCTTCGAACGAGGCTTCGGGGAGGGCTTCCTTCATCTTGTTCATCGTCTTGGGGCCGACTTCCTGCTCAATACCCAGCTTCGCCTTGCCGAATCCGCGTTTGCCAAGCTCTTTCAGCATCCATTGAAGGAGATCGACTCGCTCGCCCGCCTCCCACACGACCTGATTGAACGCCCCGGCGTGAGGGAAATCGAAATACCAGGCGCCATCTTTGATCCACCAGGTGTCAATCAGATCTCGATCCAATCCAGGATAAAAAAATGCCGGTTCGCCCTTAGTGGGCACGAACAACCAGAACGGTCGCTCCGTGGTCGTGTGGAAGAGACCAGAGACGTAAATGATGTTCCAACGGTCCTTGAGGATGATCCCATCGAGTCCCCGTTCATCCAATTTCTTTTGCAGGCGCCGGACCGTCTTTTGATACCATTCCACGGGTAATCGGAAGGGTGGGGTGAGGGGGGCGACGTCCAGCGCCGGGAGGGGACGACGACCGGCGATGCTGTTGGCCCTGCCGACTCCAAGAATGACCGTCGAGGTGCCTATGGAATGCAAAAACCGCCGACGCGAAAGATTCATTTGGCGTCCTCCTTTTGGTTGTATAGTGGACGGAAATTATGTAACACAAAATGCCAGTCGAAGAAAAGGCGGGAGAGGAAGCCCCGAGTCAGACCGCTGAGGGATTTCTTTTCTCGTCGACACAATGCGTGGGAGGGGAAGGGAGCCGATGAAGAACCCCGAGCCCGTCTTCGGTGAAGGGATCGCTCATGGGTCCGCACTCACCGCGTGAGGCTTCTAGGGCTCGTCGGAGCATCGGCGTGATACGGGTGACGGCAGTTGCTCGCTCATCGTCATGGGAAGCGACCGCAGACCTGATGGGCAACGAGCTCACCCACGCTTCGTTTCTTCGATGAAGAGATCACCAGTGCAGTCATCACAAGGTCGGGAGAAACACGCCAACTCTAATGGATACTCCATTTCAAGACTCGTAGTAGTTGGAGCGTTTCCTCGATCGTGTGCCAGAGTCCCTTGATACCTTCTTTGAGGCTCCCACTCTTCGGTCCGCGCGCAACAGGATTGATCGTTTATTGACAAATCACGGGACCTCGACATATCATTAAAAACAGCACGGGTTGAGCCTATAGAGGGTTGGACTCTAGAGGTGTAGGGAAACCACACTCCCTTCTCATATAGAATGAGAAGACTCGTGGAATCCGCAAATCTGTCGATGTTCTCGCCGGGGATTTTCAACAGCTCGGAAATCTAGAGTGGGGCGCATTCGAGAAAGAGGAGGTGACATACAATGGATCGGCAAAATCCCGTCAGGATCACGATGGATGGACTGACGCAGTTCTTGTTCGAGGAAGCTCATGATGCGCTCCTGGTAGTCGATCACGATGGCCGCATTCTGAGCGCGAATGGCGAAGCCTGCCGGTTATACGGATATGGTCGAGAGGAATTCCTTCATCGAACCATAGCCGACCTCGCCTCCCCGGGAGACGTGGAGGCGCTCGCCCAAATCGTTCAACGTCCGAGTCGAAGAGGTGAAAACGTTGTGCGCCTTCGAGTGCGGCGCTCCGATGGATTGCCGCTCTCGGTGGAAGTTCGCGTCTGTAGCCTCGCAGTGGAAGGTCAAGAAGTCGTACTGGTGCGAACGCGAAGAACTGCCGCTCCGCGGCTCACCACGCCCTCCTGGCTCTCTCCGGCTTCCCTTCCTGAGGCGAGGTCTCCAGAGAACGGCTATCAGCGACACGTCGAGGAACAATTGCGACAGCGCCATCAGGAACTTTCGACGCTCTATACCATCGCGATGGCTATTACTCAAGATCCGAGCACGCAGAGCATCCTGCATAATACCTTAACCGAACTCACGCGCGTCCTCGGTATACCATTTGGCTGTATTTATATCAAGCAAGGGTCCACGTTCATTCTTCGTTCTTATCGAGGCTTCTCCGAGGAAGATGCCCAACGCCTGGCCGAGCTGGACCCGCTCGAACATCCCTGGGTACTGGAGACGACGCTGGTGCGAGAGTCCCGTGTCCATTCCCCCGCTCCGATTCGAGAGTGGGAGGCTCTGGGGATTCGGGCCTGGGTCTCGGTTCCCCTGCGTTCGAAGAACGAGGTCGTTGGCCTCATCTGGTTAGCCGGTTCTGAAGCCGAGCGATTCACGCCAACCACCGTTTCCCTCATCACCGCTGTGGCCAATCAGATCACCATGGCGCTGGCCAACGCCCGACTGTACGATCAAGTGAGAGAGTCGGAGAGAAAATATCGCTCGATATTCGAGAACCTGGTTGTCGGGCTGTATCAAAGCTCGCCTGAGGGACGCATCCTCGCGGCCAATCCGGCGTTGGTTCGGCTCCTTGGATATGATTCGCTCGATGAATTGTTGACCGTCAATATCCCCCGCGACCTCTATGTCGACCCGGCGGACCGGGAGAAGAACCTGGCCATCCTCCATCGAACCGGCCGGTTGGAGGGCGTTGAAGTCCGACTCCGGCGGAAGGATGGCCGCGAAATCACCGTATTGGAACACGCCCGCGCCGTGACCGATGCGCAAGGCCGGGTAATGTACTATGAAGGGACGTTGATGGACGTCACCGAGAAGAAAGTGCTTGAACAACAGCTCCTCCAGGCTCAAAAGATGGAATCTATCGGGACGCTCGCCGGGGGCGTCGCTCACGAGTTCAACAATCTATTGACAGGCATTCTCGGATACACAACTCTCCTCCTGGATCACAGTCAGCCCGATGACCCACAGTATGCGCCTCTCTTGGCCATTGAGCGATCAGCGCGTCGCGGAGCCGAGTTGACGGAGAAATTACTCGCTTTCAGCCGCCAAACGGTGAGTCAGTTAAAGTCCGTCGATCTGAATGCTCTCGTGGATGAGACGGTGGCGCTCCTGCGAGGTTCGTTCGATGCCAGCATTGACATTGACGTTCGGAAGGACGAGGCCTTGTGGCCGGTGGAAGCTGACACGGGCCAGATTCAACACGTTTTGATGAACCTCTGCATCAACGCTCGCGATGCGATGCCCCAGGGTGGCCGATTGACCATCGAAACGGCGAATGCGAGCCTGAACGACGTCGATTGCCGGGAATGGGCGGACGCCCGACCGGGCGACTATGTCGTGCTGCGCGTTAGCGACACGGGAGTAGGAATTCCTCCAGAACATTTGCCCCGGATTTTCGATCCTTTCTTCACCACCAAGGACGTGCATCAGGGGACGGGCCTCGGTCTCTCCACAGCTTACGGCATTGTTAAGAGTCACCACGGGTTCATCCGGGTGGAGAGTCAACTCGGTCAAGGAACGCGGTTCAGCGTGTATCTCCCCGCTATGACCGCACCGTCGCCCTCGTCAATGATGTCGACGCATACAACTGAGCGCCGAACGGGGATCATCCTGGTCGTCGATGATGAGGAGATCATACGGGATCTGGCTAAGGCCATCCTTCAGCGAGAGGGGTACACCGTGCTCACAGCCGACAGCGGCGTAGAAGCCATTCATATCTATGAGCAGCGAGGATCAGACATCGCTCTGGTCATCTTGGATCTCACCATGCCGAAGATGGATGGGCGCGTCTGCTACTATAAACTGCGTGAGCTCGATCCTCACGTGCGCGTGATTCTCAGCAGCGGTTATGGAGCCGACGAGATCGTTGAGGATTTGTTGACTCAAGGTGTCCGAAAATTCGTCCAGAAGCCCTATCGGGTAGACGATCTCATTCGAGCAGTGCGTGACGTCCTCGGCGAGCAGTGAGGGCCCTCTTTCACAGCGACGGGACGACAACGCCGAGCGTTCATTGGTCTTTGCACGTTGAAATGGACGGATTAGTAATAGGCTCTCCGAACCAGGAGATCAGGCGGTGGGGCGGAAGCCCGAGGACGCTCAATTGGCGCATCGTCACCAACTGGTGGGGGAGAGCAACAGCGGCGAGGTCGTTCACCCGATCAGGGGTCCCCCTTCAGCCATCCACCGATGAAGGCCGGCTCCGGCCACTGGCAGTGCTGATGCGTTCGAGCGCTCGGCATCGGTACGAGCCCGGATGGTCTCCGTTGGGTGGGAGAGGGGAGCGTCGGCGAAGGAACTCCCCTACAGGCAGCCTGCGCTCGACGCTGATCTGAGCTGGCGCTCTCGGTCTATTCCATGTTGGTGTGAAGATTCGTTCTTTTGGCGAAGCTCAATAAAAGATCGCGCCCGGTGAGCACAGTGTCATCTCTCGGTCCTCGCATGAGCCGGCGGCTGAGGACAGGGTAATTCGATGACGAATTGAAGACCTCCGTTCGATGGACTCAGGGCATATAATCGTCCATCATGCTGGCGAATAATATTGTGAGCGAGCGCGAGACCTAAGCCTCGATCCGCTTCTTTCGTCGTATAACGTGGCTCAAAGAGTTGTCCCAATTCCTCTGTTGACAGAGTCGGCCCATCGGCGATGATGGCAATCTCAGCCATAGGGCCCGATCGGAATAGGGGATCAGCTTCATGGAAGGTCGTTCTGATCATCAGCGTGCGGCCAGAGGGCGAGGTGCTGGAAGATTTGCTGATGTATTGAAGAAGAGAGACCAGCACGCGTTTCAGTTGATCGCTATCTGCGGGCACGAAGGGGAGCCGAGAATCCAGATCGGTCGTCACGCGAACGTGGTGGGCTTGCAGATCGGCGTAATGCTCCTCCAAAGTGGCGATGGTGAGTTGATTCAGGTCGATGGGCTGTTTCTGCAGTACTTGCTCTCGAGCGAGGCTCAGCAGCTCATGAACCATCTGTCGCGCGCGATTAGCCTCGCTGGCGACCATCTGAAGATCGGCTTGATCCTGTTCAGCGAGCTCTAAATTGGATAATAAAATCTCGGCGAATCCGACGACGACGGTGAGGGGGTTGTTCAACTCGTGAGCGAGGGCCGAGGTGAAACGCCCGATGGCCGCCAGTTTTTCTGCCTGGATCCATTGCACACAATGTTGCTTACGCGCTGTGATATCCTGAGCCATCAAGAGGAGAGCGGGCGCCCCTTCGTAGTGGATGGGAGTTGCCGTCATGAGGAGAGTGAGAGCCTGGCCATCCCCTCTGAGGACGCGGATTTCATGGCCCCATCGCCGTTCGCCATTCGATTCGAGGGTACGGAGGGCTCGAGCGGCATCTCGATCTTCCGGGAGGATGAGATCGAGAAAGCTCACACGGGGTAATTCTTCGATGGAATAGCCCAGCAGCTCGCACGTCGCTGGATTAGCATAACGAAATCGCCCTTCCTGGATGATAGCGATCATCCCCGGGGCCTGCTCCACGATGCGGCGATAGATGGTTTCGAGATGGCGCGCATTGGTGTCCGGTGAGCCCATTGGTGCCGATATCCGCCCAGGGTTCCAAAAGTCGGGACTCGGATTTTCGCCGCGGAAGGCAGAGTGACCAGGGATGCTCCTCGCCATCGCCTTTCTCGCATTCTCGCCGATCCCGCAATTATCCGCGTCCCATGTTCTCTCCCCTCTTGTATCGAGGTTCGTTGTTAGTATGAGAAAATCCATCATGGAAGTCAAGGTTTACCTGAGACCCACGCCGGGCGGCGGGCACCATGGGCGTGAACAAGAGCGCGTCGCGGATCGGGGATCATAACGCCTGAATCAAGACTCCACCTTCAGCGAGCGGCGTTCGCCATCCGAACGTCGATCGTCTGACCCCCGACACGAGCTACAAGCTGTCCGGAGAGGACCACATCTCCCATCCGTGAGGCGAGAGGCGTCGCGCCGCTCAACCCCCTCCCAATGGGATCACCTTGTTCAAGAGGTCGCTCACATCATGCCCGAGTGTCGTCAATATGCCCACCGAGACGATGCTGACCAGCACCAGGATGAGCACGTATTCCGTCAATCCCTGTCCCTCTTGGTCCTTGAGAATCTCCGTCGCTCTTGCGATCTCCAAATTCGCCAACATAGACCCTCCCGAGATGAGCATAGTGTTGAGAAAACGCGAACTCAGAGAGACAGCACCCGTAAAGGGCTCAACCACCGGAAATGCACATTTATTATATCATTTTGTGGAGCAGATGACCAGCCTCCATTGAAGGGAGAACAGCATGCCGCCTGGGAATCCATGCTTTGAAGGTGCTCTAAACGAGCCTGCCATACCCGCCTCGGGATTCTCCTTCCCATGAGCCTCGAAAGAGGGCGCATCCATCGGGGCCGGTCCGTCTCTCTCAATGTGAGATGGCCGCGCCATGGGGGCCAGTGGACTTGCCGGAAGTGTCTTGTAGGGGATGACAGAGGTGAGCTGGCCGCGATACCCGTTAATGAACCGAAATAGGTCCTGTGCGCTTCTTCAACTTGAGCGATGATCGGGCCACTCGATAGATGATCTCACGTAAGCCGCTCCTGGATGGACAAAACCGATCTCGAGTTAGGGAACTGAGATGGGGAACTCATCAAAGCGTGAGCACGCGCTGGGGGTTCGATTGTGAGGCGACCGGGGGCGCAGTTGCAGTCGCCATGGCCGTGGTCCGTCAGATCAGGAGGAATCACGTCTCATCGGGTCGGTCGAGGACTTCCCGCACCACGCCAGCCAACTGTTCTGGACTATAGGGTTTCGGGACAAAGGCGTGAATCCACTCGTTGGGCGTTTGCTCGGCTTGGGCGTTATAACCGCTGGAGAGGATCAGCCGAACGGTCGGATTCAATGCCTTCAATCTCTTGGCGCATTCCAGGCCACTCAGTTTGGGCATGGTCAGATCGAGCAAGACGAGATCGATGTCCTCTGCCCGTTGCTGATAGATGTGGAGAGCTTCTTCTCCATCCCGCGCCTTGAGCGTATGATAGCCGTAACGTTCCAGAATGTGACAGGCCAAGTCCAGTACGATCGGTTCATCGTCGACGACCAGAATCCGCTCCGTGCCGCGAGAGACCGACGCTGGCGCCGATGGCTGGAGCGTGGCCGCTTTTTCTGCTGCCGGGAGATAGATCCTGAACACGGAACCCTGTCCCGGTTCGCTGTATACGGTGATCCATCCCTTGTGGCTCTGCACAATCCCATAGACCACTGAAAGGCCGAGCCCGGTTCCTTCGCCCACTCCTTTAGTGGTGAAGAAGGGCTCGAAAATGCGCTCGCGCACCTCGGGGGTCATGCCCACTCCATTATCCGAGACGGTGAGTACGACATATCGACCTGGTTTGGCCTCTATGTGATGAGAGGCTTCCTGAGGAGAGATGATGCGATTCTCTGTTTCCAGCTTGAGGATTCCGCCACGAGGCATGGCATCGCGGGCGTTCACGCACAGGTTGACCAATACCTGCTGAAGCTGAGTGGCATCAGCTTCCACTGTCCACAACTCCCTGCCCAGGCGCGTGTGGATGTCGATGGTCGTCGGAATCAACCGGCGCAGCATGCGGAGGCTCTCCTCCACCAATTGATTGAGATCCGTGGGTTCGAAACGGGGCTCTCGGCGACGGCTGAAGGTGAGCATCTGATTGGTGAGATCGGCGGCTCGTTTGGCCGAATGAAAGATCGTCTGGAGATAGTGATGGAGTTCGGACTGTTGATCCGTGGTTTGCAGCGCCAGAGACACATAACCGAGAATGCCTTGAAGGAGGTTATTGAAATCATGCGCGATGCCGCCAGCGAGCGTCCCGATGGACTCCATCTTCTGCGCTTGGAGGAGCCGCTGTTCGAGCGCTTTCTTTTCGGTGATATCCATCAGCGTCCCCTCATAATAGAGGATTCGGCCATCAGCATCTCGGATAGCGCGGGCGTGCTCCAGCACGATGATCTCCTGTCCGTCTTTGCGACGAAGGCGAAGTTCGACGCCATCGAGCCGGCCGGTTCGATGCAATATCTCCAGATTCTTCTCCCGATCAGCCGGATTGACGTAGAGATCGCGAGGAACATCTGTGGCGAGCAACTCTTCTAACGAGTCGTATCCCAACATGCGCACCAGTGCCGGATTGGCCGTCAAGACCTTTCCCTCAGGAGAGGTTTGGTAAAGGCCCACGACGACGTTCTCGAAGATGGATCGATACTTTGCTTCCGAAGCTTTGATCTGTTCATACAACCGGGCGTTTTCCAGCCCGATGGCCAACTGATTGGCCACGCCCGCGATCAGCGAGATGGCCGCCGTCGTGAATCGATCGATCTCTCGCGTGGCGAGTTGGATGATGCCGATGAGGTCGTTCTTGGTCTGCAGGGGGACGGAGAGCCGGGCGCGGATTCCCAGCGCTTTCTCCCAGTCATCGAGTCCCTGGTGCGTCTCATCAGATGAGCCATCCACCAAGTGAACGTCGGCCAACCACGGTCGGTCAGCCAGGTGAAATGGCCGGATCTGGCGAGCTACCTCTGCGGAGAATCCCCGGTAAGAGCGGAGACGAAACTGATCGCCGTGCTTGATGTAGATACAGCCAAAGGGGACCTTCAGCACGCTCATCACTTCCGACAGCGTATTGTGGAGGATACTCTCGATACTGGGATCGCGGTTCATCGCCGTAGCAATGGCATAAAGGGTGGAGAGTTCCTGATGGCGTTGCCACAATTCCTCCTCGGCGCGACGGCGGTCGGTGATATCGTGATAGAGGGCCAGCACGCCAATCTGTCGTCCCTCAACCACCACGGGCACGCCGAAGACTTCTACATCGAGCGGGGTCCCATCTTTTCTTCGTCGGCGCGCCACTTGTCGGATGGTGCCCCCAGCCAATACGGCCTCGGTCCAGGCCCGGGCTTCGGCCACCGTCTCCTTGTCGGTCACCAGGTCATCGAGGTTCTGACCCTTGATCTCGGCCTCGCGATAGTGGAAGAGACGCTCGAATGCCGGGTTGCACGAGATGACGCGATGCTCCATATCCAGAACGACGATGGCTAATGGGCTGTATTGGGTCAGCGATTCCCAGTATTTCTTCTGGCGCTGGAGTTCCTCCTCCATGAGTTTCCGCTCGGTGATGTCCACCATCAGTCCGCGTACGCTGGTCGCCGTGCCGTTTTGACAGACGACCCTCACAATATTACGCAGCCAGACGGTGCGCCCGTCAGCGGCCCGGACGCGAAATTCGAATTCGCAGTCTTGCTTTTCGGTCGTCGCCGATGAGCAAGGAGGCATGGGAATAGGTCCGTGAGCCCATTGCGCGCGCTCGGCGGGATGAATCACTCGGTTCCAGAAATCGGGCTCGTTCAGCCATTGATCGACGGGATAACCGAGAATCGCTTCGGCTCGTTGATTGACGAAGGTGAATCGCTGGGTTCGGGGGTCCGCCTCCCAAACGATGGCATCCACGCCATGAACCAGTTGACGATAGCGTTCCTCGGACTCGGCCAATCGCTGGCGAGCCTCTTCTAATTGCCGCTGGGTGCGAGCGGCTTCGATGGCGCGCTCGGCGACGGAGGGAAGCAGATCCAGGTACCCGGGCTCCTTGATGATGTAATCGTGGGCCCCTTGCTTGAGCGCTTCTACGGCCACGCGCTCATTCCCCAGGCCGGTCACGATGACCACGGGCACGGTGATCTGGCGCTCCTTCAGCGTGCGCAAGAACGTCACCCCATCCATTTCCGGCATGCGATAATCGGCCACCACCAGATCGAAAGCCCGATCCTGGAGCGCCGACAAACCTTCAATGGCTGTCCTCGCGGTGACGACTTCCGTGGCCGCTCCCAGCTTCTGCAGCGCCTTATGCTCTAAAAATCGATGGTCCGTATCATCCTCGATGAGAAGGATACGGAACCCCTCCTGGCGCGCGACGGAGCCGTCGAGTGATTCTGGTGATCGATGTGAGGGCACCTGGTATTCCATGGTTCACAGGGCCTCATACGCGTGCTCGGCAAAGGTCGATTCTGGCGGAAGCTTATTGACCAGAATCCAATACAGCTTCAGTTCCTTGATCTTCTCCACGAACTCGGTGAACTGAATCGGCTTGGTAATGTAGGAGTTGGCCCCTTGCAGGTAGCTTCGGGCGATATCCGTCTCTTGCTCGGAACTGGTCAGCATGATGACCGGAATCGCCTTCAGAGAGGGCGTGCCCTTGATGCATTGGAGGACCTCGAAGCCATCCACTTTGGGGAGTTTGATGTCCAGAAGGATCAATCCCGGGCGTGGCGCCTTGGCAGGGTCTGCATAGGGACCTCGTTGAAAGAGATAGTCCAACGCTTCCTGTCCATCTTTCACCACCCTGATCTCATTGACGACATGGTTGGCGGCCAGTCCACGCTGGATGATCAACGCATGATCAGGATTATCTTCGACGAGCAGAATCGTGATCGGTTTTCGCTCACTCATGACTCATCTCCTTTCCCATTGGAACGGCACTGGCTGGAAGCCGTGCTCGTGACATCTGAATGGCCGGGGAGCGTGAACCAGAACGTACTTCCTCGGCCGACACCTTCTGACTCCACCCACACGCGCCCTCCGTGCGCTTGGATGATGCGTTTGACGATGGCCAACCCCACGCCCGTACTCTCTTCATCGTGATACTTGCCCTCTACGCGATAGAAGATCTCGAAAATCTTCTCCCGTTGATCCTCGGCAATGCCCACGCCGTTGTCTCGAATGAAGAAAGCATATTCGCCGGCATCAGTCGTTCGGGCGCCGATGTCGATGCGAGGAGGGATGCCAGGGCGAGAGTAGTGGAGAGCGTTGGTGATGAGGTTGCTCCATACCTGCTGCAGGCGCTCTCGTTCACAGACGACAGTGGGCAGCACTGGCGCGACCGTGATGGTGGCTTGCTTGAGCTGAATCTGGCCCTGTAACTCGGCGAGTACCTCGTCGAGGAGGTCCCTCATGTTCACGGGCTGGCGGGGATGCGGACGGCGCCCGATCCGGGATAGTTCCAGAAGTTCGCTGATGAGGCGTTGCATGCGGAGCGTGTTGGCATGGATGCGCTCCAGGTAGAGAGCGACGTCTGGATTCACCGTTTCACCGAGTTCCAATTGGAGGAGGCTCGCCAGGCCCTGAAGTGAGATCACCGGCGCTTTGAGATCATGCGAGACGGTATAGATGAATGATTCCAGCTCTTCGGTCTTCTCGGCCAATTCGCGGGTGCGTTCGGCCACCTTCTGCTCCAGGATTTCAGCTCGTCGTCGTACGCGATCGGTTTGGAATCGATGCCCAGCATAGATGGACGCGCCGCACAAACCCACTAACAGGAGCCAGAACCAGGTCCGTTGCCAGAACGGGGCTCGAATGGTGAAGTTGAAATGAGCCGCTTCGGACCAGGGCCCTTGATACTTCCTGGCGCGGATCTCCAGGCGATACGTCCGGGGCGGCAAGTTGGTGATACGCAGCTCTCGGCCATCCAGCGGCGCCCACATCTCCTTCCATCCCAGGAGTCGATACTGGAGGTCGAGGCGCTTGGGGTTGACAAACGAGAGCACGGCCACGCGGACCATCAGGTCATTTTGCCGATATCCGAGGGTAGGGGACGTGCCCGGAGCGCAGAGCCGCTCGCCCAATCGCAATTCGGTGAATTGCACCGTCGGTGGATCTCCCCGCGTCAGATCGAAGCGGGGATTGTAGTGGCTCAGCCCACCCATGGTTCCAAACCACAACGTGCCATCCCAGTCGGCGAAGAAGCCCCCAGCATTTGATTCGTTGTCGGCGTAGCCTTCTTCCGTGCCGTAGTTGGTGAACGTCTGACCATCGAACCGGTCGACGCCCCGCGCCGTGCCGATCCAGAGATTCCCCTCGTGATCCACACCTAATGAATAGACGGCATCGTTGGTCAATCCATGAGCCGTGGTATAGTGTTGGAATCGCTGACCATCGAAACTGGTCAGTCCGCGCGATGAGTGATACCCGAACCAGATGCGCCCTTGCTGATCCTCGCAAAGGAAATACGGCTGATTATCGGCCAATCCATCCTCAGTGGTGTACGTGCGCCAATCGTGTCCATTCCAGCGCGATAACCCATGATCGCCGGAGGCCCAGAGCCACCCGCGGCGATCAACGAGCAAGCGGGCGTTAGAGAAGGACTGATGAGGGACGTGAACCGGCTGGAACCCGCCATGTACCCGTCGAAACAATCCGCCCGGCTGGACGGCGCACCAGATCGTTCCCGCCCGATCTTCCACGATGGAGACGACTCGGCCATGGGCTCCCAACGAGGGATCACTGATGAACCGTTGGCCGTCAAAAATGGTCAGCCCCCTCCGCGTGCCAATCCATAATCGACCGCGTCGATCTTCCAATAACGCCATCACGGCATTATCCAATAAGCCGTCGTCGGCGGTGAAATTGCGCCAGCTGCGCCCATCGAATCGACTCAATCCCCCCGTGGTTCCTACCCAGAGCAGGCCACGTCGGTCGCGCCAGATGGGGCGCACCGAGTCCGATCCCAGTCCATCGGCAGCGCCATAGTTGGTGAACGCGCGAGCCTGAAACTTATACAAGCCGCCCATCACGCCGATCCAGAGGATGCCTTCTCGATCCTCAAACAAGGCCCTGACATCGTCGTATTTCAATCCTTGAGCTGGGGTGAGGAAAGTCATCCGATCGCCGTCAAGAGTGCCCAGGCCTTGCGGCGTTCCCACCCAGACCATCCCGTACCGGTCGGCGCACAGCGCGGTCACCGGCTGATGGATCAACCCATCGGCGCGCGTATAAGCGCGGACGAAGTGACCGTCCTGATATACCTCCAGCCGATCGGCCAACCCGATCCAGAGCCGGTGTTGCCGATCCTGAATCAAACAGCGAATATCGCCCGAGAGCCTCTCGGGCCGAAAGGCCACGAAACGATCTCCATCCAGGTAGTATAAGCCCGACGATGTTCCAGCCCAGAGTCGTCCTTCGTCGTCCAGCAGGAGAACGTTCACGCGGGCGGCGGGCAAGCCATCATCGGTGGTGTAGGAGCGCCATCGCTGACCGTCGAATCGACCGATACCTCGAGGCGTCGCGCACCATACGTGGTCCTGGGCGTCCACCACCAGCGACGTCACTCGATCGTCGATCAACCCATCGGCCGTCGTATAATTCCAGAATCGACGTCCATCCCAGCAACTGACGCCCCCGAGAGTCGCCAGCCACAGCCGGTATTGATGGTCTTCGGTGATGGCGTTGATCCAGTCGTGAGCCAGTCCTTGCTGGATACTGTAGATCTTGAATGACACACCGTCAAAACGATTCAGTCCGGCCTGGGTGCCGATCCATAGGTAGCCGGTGTGGTCCTGGTAGATGGCTTGGGCGACAGCTTGCGAGAGGCCGTCCGCGCCCGTATAGCGGTGAAAACGGCGCTGCGCGGCCATGCCGGGGAGGGTGGCCAAGACCACCCAGAGGCCGATCCCTCCCACGGCGATGCCCACTCGAATGTGGTCACGAAAGGTCCACGCCATGATGCGGAATCCTCTTTCTTCTCGGTTCCCTCAGTAGCCTCGCGCTTCAGCCTCCGCTCGACGGCCAACCCCATCTCCAGTGCGTCCACCGCGATCCATAGTGCAACAACTGTGCCAGGATCTCGGAGATGAGTAGGGGACGCCAACCGGTGTCCAACTGTCTGAGAACAAAACCGTTAGCGTCTGGAGCTGGGCTGCCTCTGATGAATGGAAAGACGCTGATTTCACCTCCGGGGTGAGACGGATGTTTCAGTCATGAAACGCGCTTTTCATTCGTGGCCATCGCTCATGGAGAGCGAGATGACCACGAGAGTCGAGAGTTGCAGAGCACCGGATGTCAGGAACTTCAGTGGGGTGAGGGGTGGATGCAACGGTTGACGCGCTGCGGGCCACCGGGGGATATTCGTCAGCTCACTCCGTGGCATTTCTTGTATTTTTTGCCGCTGCCACAGGGACAGGGGTCGTTGGGACCGATGCGCGGCGTTTGATGTTTCACCGTGCGCGGGCGATCGTCGGCAGTAGCAGTGCCGGCCAGAGCGCTGGCCGTGGCATGCTGGTATTGCAAGCGCTCGCGGCGTGGCGTTCGTCGGCGCAGTCGCTCTGCGGGGGCCGCCTCCACGCTGACCTGCAGGTTCCAGAGGAAGCGAATCGTCTCGCGATCGATGCGGTCGAGCATGGCCTGGAAGAGTTCGAATGACTCCCGCTTATACTCGACCAACGGGTCGCGTTGCGCGTAACCGCGCAGGCCGATGCCTTCTCTCAGGTGGTCGAGGACGAGCAGGTGATCCTTCCACTGAGAATCGACGATGTTGAGCATGATGACCCGTTCGTAATAGCGCAGCATTTCGGGGTTGAGCAGTTCCTCTTTTTGGGTGTAGATGGCCTCCAGTTTGGGCCAGACGATCTCTTTGAGCTCGTCCGGGCTGAGGTCCTCGTACTCGGGCACCTCCGTTTCCAGATCGAAGCCGTAGATATTGCGCAGTTCCAGTTTGAGGCCGTTGTAGTCCCAGTCCTCCGGACTCAGATCAGTGCTCAGGTACTGATCGACGATGTCCTCAAACAGATCCTTGGCCACGCTCATGATGTATTCGCGCTGATCCTCTTCCTCCAGGAGCTGTCGCCGCAGGCTGTAGATGGTCTCCCGCTGTCGGTTCATCACGTCATCGTATTCCAGCAGGTGTTTGCGGATGGAGAAGTTGTGGGCTTCGACCGACTTCTGAGCGCGTTCGATGGCCTTGCTCACCATCTTCGATTCGATCGGCTCTCCATAGGGCCACCCGCCGAGCCGATTCATGATCGCTTTGACGCGATCGCCGGCGAAAATCCGCATCAGGTCGTCTTCGAGCGAGAGGAAGAAGCGCGACGAGCCGGGATCGCCCTGTCGCCCGGAACGGCCGCGGAGCTGATTATCGATGCGGCGCGATTCGTGACGCTCGGTGCCCAGAATGTGCAGGCCACCCAGGCGGACGACTTCTTTATGCTCCTCGTCGGTGATGCGCTTCATCTCTCGGACGGCTTCGGCCCATTGTTCGGGCGTCGCCTCGTCGGGGTTGATTTCCTTTTTCTTCAGAAGCTCCCGGGCCAGAAATTCGGGATTGCCGCCGAGCAGAATATCGGTTCCGCGTCCGGCCATGTTGGTGGCGATCGTGACAGCGCCTTTCCGGCCCGCTTGGGCGACGATCTCAGCTTCGCGTTCGTGATGCTTGGCGTTGAGGACGTTATGAGGAATGCCCAGTTTCTTGAGGCGTTTGGAGAGCATCTCGGAATTCTCCACCGAGACCGTCCCGACCAGGACGGGCTGACCGCGCCGGTAGCAGTCTTTGATCTCTTCCACTACGGCATTCCATTTCTCTTCCATGGTGCGGAAGACCAGATCGGGATGGTCGATGCGAATCATCGGCTTGTGCGTGGGGATGACGATCACGTCCAGATCATAAATCTTGGCGAATTCCTCGGCTTCCGTCTCCGCCGTTCCCGTCATCCCGGCGAGCTTCTCATACATGCGGAAGAGATTCTGGAATGTGATGGTGGCCAATGTCTGGTTTTCCGGCTCGATGCGAACGCCTTCCTTGGCTTCGATGGCCTGGTGCAATCCGTCGGACCAGCGCCGACCGGGCATCAGTCGACCGGTGAAATCATCGACGATGATCACCTGACCGTCTTTGACGATGTAGTTCTTATCCCGATGATAGAGCGTGTGGGCGACCAGCGCCTGATTGATGCAGTGGAGCATCTCCATATTGACCGGATCGAACAGATTTCCGCATCCCAGCATCTGTTCGGCGCGCTCCACGCCCGATTCGGTGAGCGCCGCCGTCCGCGCCTTCTCGTCGACTTGATAGTCGATGTCCCGTCGCAGTCGTCGCACGACGGCATCAGCATCATAGTATCGCTGGACATTCTCTTCTGAGGGACCGGAGATGATCAGCGGCGTTCGCGCTTCGTCGATGAGGATGGAATCGACCTCGTCCACGATGGCGTAGTGAAATTCCCGTTGAACGCATTGGGAGAGATCATACTTCATGTTGTCGCGCAGATAATCGAACCCGATCTCGTTGTTGGTGGCATAGGTGATGTCGCAGAGGTACATTGTGCGACGTTCGTCATCGTCCATGTCGTGAACGATCTTCCCCACGGTCAGTCCCAGGAATTTGTAGATCTTCCCCATCCACTCAGCATCGCGTTTGGCCAGGTAATCGTTCACCGTCACGATGTGGACGCCTCGACCGGTGAGGGCATTCAAGTAGGCCGGGAGCGTGGCCACCAGCGTCTTCCCCTCGCCGGTTTTCATCTCGGCGATTTTTCCCTCATGGAGCACAATTCCACCGAGCAACTGAACATCGAAGTGACGCATGCCAGTGGTGCGCACCGAAGCTTCGCGCACGACGGCGAACGCCTCCGGCAGCAGGTCCTCCAGCGTCGCTCCCTGATCGAGACGCTCCTTGAATTCGGCCGTCTTGGCTCTCAACTGCTCGTCAGAGAGCTTCTTGATGCGGGGTTCCAGGGAGTTGATGTATTCGACCAGTGGTCGCTTTCGTTTGAGATACCGCTCGTTCGCGCTCCCAAATATCTTGGTCAGGATCTTTTCAAACTTCATGGCGATCGGGCCTTTGTCTCTGGAATTTCAAATATTTATTGTAGATTGTGACAACCGGCAAAAGCAAGCATATTCCCATCCCCGGTGCGCCGAGGGGTGGGCGAGCATCCACTCGGGATGACAGAGATATCGCCCCATGTGAGTCTGCCAGAGTTCGCCTCCCGAGTGCCTTCCTCGCTCTCGGGATGGCGTGCGGCGGTTTTCCACCCAGCCGATGGCGAGCCGCTCTCTCCCATGCCCGGAAGTTCGGCTTCGGGACTCTCGACGCTGGCGAGGCATCGCCGGACGCATGTCCCCGTACTCGGCTCCGAAGAGGGCGACGTTCCTGACCGTGGTGGGGGACTGATGTCTTCGAGGGTGGGCTCACACCATGGGATACCGATCCATCGACTTTTCGGTAGCGCGCCGCCCAACCGCGAGCCCTTCTCAGAGTGAGAGAGCGGTCCTTCCGGCGTCTGGGGTGAGCGTAGGCGTTCATGGCGTTCTCCCTGCCCGAACCGGGCTCCGATCAAAACACGGGGATTTGACCGGTCATCAAAGTTTGCCAGAGTTCCGGAAGCTGTTCGAGGTGCTCCCTGGCCAGTTCCACCGCTCGTTGCTGAATGCCCGGAGTGAGCGATGACGTCCGCAACCTCAGGTGGCAGATGAGGGGCTCGGTGATGGGCTTCCCGATTTGGCTGAGGATGTAGCAATATGCTTCATCCACCTCCTCCAGTCGCTCGACGATGCGCTCGGCGATGGCGTTGGCCGTGAGGTTATACAACTTGCCCACGTGGCTGATGGGGTTTTTGCCCGCGGCGGCTTCCAGGCTCATGGGCCGGAATGGGGTGATCAGGCCATTGGTCCGATTCCCGCGTCCCACCTGACCATCGTCTCCAGCCTCGGCACTGGTGCCCGTCAGAGTGATGTAGACGGATCCTTCTTCCTCCTGGTCGGCCAGGTTGAGATGAATGGTCACCGGTCTATCAATGTGCGCATCGGCAAACCGTGCTGCGGCTTCCCGCACGGCGATTTTCTTGTCCAGATAATCGTCCAGACTCTTTACATACTGGGCGACGAAGGCGGCGGCGATGGTCAATGTGATCGTCTCTCCGCGTCGGAGGCCCATGACCTTGATGTCCTCGCCGACTTCGGGATGTTCGGTCTTGAACGCCGGGCTGTTGAGAAAACGCTCCATCTCCAGGACGAGTTGTTCCGTCTCCGTCCGCGGGGCATAGCCGACGCCGAATGAAGTATCATTGGCCAGCGGCGCGCCCGAGCGACGCAGGAAGAGATGGACGAGGTCGGCGCTGCCCGGTCGGAGCCAGGTACAGAATTGGAGGTGTTCATTGGGATCGAGGTGGCGTAGATGTTGGCGAATCCACTGTCGGGCACTGTCCAGGCAGAGCTCTTCTACCGGAATGGCAACGCCTTCGACATCGACAGTGGCCCGTCCGACCAGGTGGAAGACGATGGGATCGAGCATCTGGCCGCCCCCGAACCAGGTCTCGGTCCGACCGCCGATGAGGAGCGCTTTATCCAGGTTGTGGTGAAGGACGCGGCCGTATTGTTCCACGTAATACCGGCACAGAGCAGCGCTCGCCGCTTCAGCGATGCCATCGCAGATGGAGTCGGGATGGCCAATGCCTTTGCGTTCGACGATTTCCGTCTCCAGTTCGTCCACTCGGGGGAAATTGAGTTCCCCCACCACGATGTTCAGCATGCTCGCTCCTGCTCCGAAATATCGAAAGTAACTTTAGAGCAATGGGCCGCTGACGTCCAGTGGAAGAGAGCGAAATGATGAAGCTGCTGGAGAACCACATCGCCTCCACGGGGAGATTCGTCTCACGCAGGCTATCGGGACGGCCAGTCGACCGGATCTCCGGCTCGATAGAGCGCGCCCTATCCGTTGAACGGGAGCCGACGTGCGAGAGCGGGGTTCACACCGCTCATTGCTTCGTCTCGGCATCGGATGACGTCTCGGTCGAAGATGTCGAGACCTTCGATTTCGACCGGGACTCTTCTCCGCGCATCCACGGGGGCATGCATTCGCGAATCAGGCGACCGAGTTCTTCCAGATCTTTGAACCCCCGACCGAAGAAGATCTTGAACGGTCCCGCTTCATAGACCGTTTCATAGAATGACCCCCAGTCTCGATGCCGATAGCGGCGACCCTCGCCCACCTCATCGGCTTCCAGTTCTTCTTCGAAATAGGCGGCGAGCTGGCGACAGGCCATGGCCACCACCTCTAACCGCGCGTCTTCGGGCAGGGGAGCGAAAATTGTTCCCACGGTCGGATCGAGTTCTTTCAATCGGTTGAGAATGCGGTTGTACTGTTGAGCCCCGTATTGAGCGACGTGCTCCTGGGATTCGGCGCTGCACGCCCATCCCCAGCTCGCCTGAGCGGCCATGCGCGCCGTTCGCTTCAACACGTTAACCAGTTTTCGGATCTCCTCGATTTTCTCTTTCTCCATAAGCACCTCCCTGCCGAGTGATGAGTTCTCTGAGGAGCTGTTTGCCCCGATGCAGACGCCACTTGATGGTGGTCAGCGGAAGCGCCATGAACTCGGCGATGCGTTTCAGGGGCATCTCATCGTAATAGCGCAACGTGATGAGCATGGCGTACTCGGACGGGAGTTGATCGATGGCCCGCCTCAATTCGGCGCGCCGAGCCGGAGTGCCGTTGAGCATGGGACGGCTCAGGGCGGCGCTCTGATTGAGGAGCCATTGATCGAGAGCCATGCGCTTCTCTTGCCAGCGGCGCTCTCGCCAACTGAACCGCAGCGCCTGGTGTCGCGTAATCACGTGCAACCAGGTGGGGAATTTCTCCGGCTCCTCCAGCGTGGGCAGAGCCTTGAAGGCTGTCAGCAGGGCTTCTTGGGCGACATCCTCAGCCCACTCTTCGCCAACAATAGACTGTGCCACCCGGACCACCGCCGGGCGATATCGGAGCACCAGCGTATCGAATGCTCGGATATCACCGAGAATGGCGGCCATCACCAGGACTTCGTCCGGCAAATCGGCGTTCCTCTCTCGCTTCATGTCCAGCTCCGCCTCAAGGGGCACTGCCCCCATATATATAGAGTCATCCGGCGAGGGAAAAGATAGCCAGCCATCGCGTCGCGCCCGCTTTCTGATGTCCCTCCAATCCCCTGATGGGCAGAGTGGCACATGAATCATTCCTCTGAAGCGGCGGATACAAGGTCCATGCCCATATCATACCCATCCGCATCCAGAACCGCCATCTCGGATGGCTGTTCATGGCGCGCGAGTGATCGTCATAGAAATTGTGAAGACCGGCCACTTCCTTGCCTGGTTTCAAACGCGCCTCATCTCGGGCTGGCTCGCGAGGTGACTCTGTGTTACTTTGTTGGGCGATGGACAAGGAGGGCGTCATGGCGAGATTACCGACGAAGATGAAGCGCTTCTGTGACGAGCAGAAGCTCCTCAGGCTGGCTTACGTTGATCAGGAAGGATACCCGCGCGTCATGCCACTGTGGTTCGTCCGAGTGGGCGAGCAATTCATCGTCGGCACCGAGGCGTCGAGCGTCAAGTGGCGGCATCTTCGACGGCGGCCCAAAGTCGGTTGGGTCATTGACGGAGGCACCCAGGCCGGGGGATACCTGGGCGTTTCCTTCTGGGGCACAGCCGAGCCGGTTACGGATCAGCGGTTACATCGAAGGGCGTTTCGCGCCTTGGGGATGAAGTACTTCGGGTCCACCGATCATCCCACATTCATCGAGCTCTACGCTCAACCAGAGAGCATTCTCATCCGACTCACGCCCCGACGATTTTTCACCTGGGATTACACGAGCTGAAGGTTCAGGATGCCGGTGGGTCGGAGGCCGGTGATGCGTCATCGGTTTCAGGATGGGTATTTGATGCAGTGCGATCTGTACGGGAATCCCTCGATGGGCTCCCGCCATGACCCGGGAGCCGGGGCGATCGGGTTCATATTCACCACCGGTTCTTCTCGGCATCATTCACATATCGGGTTTTCACCTGACGGAAGAACTGTTGCATCTCGGGCCGGGTGCCCGGCGACATCCGCTGTAGAAAGCGCCGCATGGCCTGCTTCAGGGCCGGCGCATACGCGCTCTGCGGATGATGCTGCAACTCATCAGGATCAACATCGGTAGGAGGCACCCGGGAAGGCTCTCATCAAATCCATCCCCTCTCCATGGGATGCCTGGTAGACGCTTCCTCGCTCCCCGAGCGTCACCTGATGGACGGCCACTTCCTCACTCTTGTTGAACCGCCTCGTCCAGATACTCGGCGGCCAGCCGATCATAAAGCGCCTGCTCCCGGGGCGTCATCCGGGGACGATAAGGAGACAGATGCCTCACCACCCGATGTAACGCCCGGCGCAGGGCGGGAACATAGGCGCTGTGGGGATAGGCTTGCACCAGGTGATCGAACCGAAGGGCCACACGCAGTCCATAGGCCTGGCCCCGGATCAGGTCCCCATACTGTTCATAACGCCCATCCTCATCGGCCAACAGGCGAAACACCTCAGCATCCACTCCCCGAGGCTCCTCCACCCGAAAACCCACCACCTCCGAATCATAGATCTCATGCTCGCTGATCCCCACCTGGAACTCGGCAAACAGGTGGTAGGTGCCCGCCTCACGGATGACCAGCCGATCCTTGCTCCAGGGGCAGTAGAGAACCACCCGCTCCCACCGCCACACCTCACCCGGCTCCAGCCGCTTGACCAGCCGGTCGTCCTGAGAAGTCCTCTCTGATTGGTAGTGGAAAAAATTCTTCCCGTCCTGGGAGAGGTAGAGGCGGAGTTGACCTGCATACACGTTGAGGGACAGGGGCGCTTGGGTCTGGTTGGTCAACAGGATGTGAACCCGGATGGGCTCGCCGATGACAAACCGCTCCTGATCCAGCTTGACCTCCACCCCCATCGGCTGCCCCGGCACCACCCCATGCCGATGCTCTATGTAGGGAGGGTTCTTATACGTGCATAAGCCCACGTACTGATGTCTCCTCTCTCCCGCCTGTCTCTCGGTGGCGGGCGTGGTCGTCAGACTATGTTCCAGAATGGGACTCAGGAGAAGCACAGGGAGCATCAGGACTCGGATGATCATGGTATCCTCCTCATGATGGGACGTTAGCTCCTGGGCTTGGCCTCTTTCCGAATGGCACGTTTGGCCTGAGGGCGGAATCGGCCTTCCCCATTGGGTGACGGGCTCCAATACGGTGGCTCCAAACGCATGGCCCAGTTCGTGGACCACGGCATCGCGCTCGGCCGCCCCGGGCCGCCTCTCCTCCTTCAACGCTTCCAGAAAAATTAACGACCCGCCCCGGGCACAGTCCGTGTTTCCCAGCCGGAGGCTTTCGCTGTCCAGATCTCCATCCACTCGATATGCCCCCTGGAACGCGCCCACCAGATACGCCACCCAGTAGTGCTCGGAGTTGTTGCCCCGGGAATCCCACCCCGCTTCAACAATACTGATGAGTTCCGTATCCACTTGATTCAAAGTAAATGGCACGTCAGCGGTGTCATTAGCCGGGTCGCCGCCACCGTCAAAGAGGGGCAGGATATACACCTCCCGGAACGCCGCCTTCACCTTCCCCCGATCCGGCCTCCTCAGTTGCGTCAGCTTGTCATCGTCTCGCAACACATAGGGAATGTCTACCTCCTCTACCACCGTCACCGTGTTCGTCGTGTTGCTCATCACCGTCAGTTCTACCCCCGCCACCGTGAATCGACCACCGATGTAATTCGCGGTGAGATTCTTGTTCACGGTGAACGTCCTGTCGGCCAGATCGAGACCGATCACATTGCCCGACTTCTTGTTCTGTCCACTGCTGTCCTGAATCTTGAACGGAATGGTGATCCCTTTGTCTCGCTGGACGAAGTTGGTGCCATTGCCGTCCAGAGGCTTCGTCTTCCTCTGCTCCGGACCGATCAGAATCTCTCCATTCTCGAACCGCCCATTCCCCATCCGAATCCCCTCATCATCTAACTTGCGCGATTCGTCCATTGTTCCCTCATCCGGTGTCACGGTCAGATCCTGATCCAGGAAGACGCGAGTGGCTTTATCTCCCGTGCCTTGGATGCCGGTGATGAAGCCCGCCACCACGTTGGCCTCCGGATCGCTCGGATCTTGGGGCACCGGCTCCATAGCGTCGATCTCCACGTGCAACCGCCGCCACACGGTCAGCAACTCAGTCACCACCCCATCCGGATCGGCGGGTCCCGCCTTTTTCTCCGGCCAGATCCGCCCATCGGCAGCCACGATCTCCAGTCCCTCCACCGCCAGGTCATCGAGCAGCGCTTCCTCCACCGCTGCCGCCACCTTGAAATTATCCCCCGGTTGTCCCGTCACCGTCAGTTGCACCACCACCTCCCCACGGCTATCGGTTTCGGCCATCAGCGGCGTCAGTATTCCCTCCGGATGCGGCTCCGGTGGATCGGTCAACCCGTTCTCGTCCTTGATCCCCGTGGGATCATCCATGTCAAACGACCGGAAGAACACCCGGACCCCGGCCCGCTTCATGTTCGGCTTGGCTCGGACCTGGACTTGACGGAACCGCTCCGGGTCCGGATCATCCGGTCGCTCGCTGTCGGCAAACAGTCGCCGCCCTCCGCCCAGATCCGCCGGATTACCGCTGAGCTGCCCCCGGAACGTGGGCTCCCATTGGAGCTGGACCACCCGCGGCGTCTCTTCTACCACTACCGTGGGCAATCCCACCCGATCGGCTCCCCGCGGTGCCCGCCCGTTGAGATCCTTTTGCGGACAGGTGATCACTTCCGGCGAATCCCCGGTCGGTCCCATGCAGGTGACCGAGGCCATGATCACAATGCGCCCGCCACCACCGGCACCGCCATCAAATGCTCCGTTCTGACCTCGTCCGCCGCCCCCCCGTGAGCTTCCAGCGTCCCGCCGTTCATCAGCACCTCCCGGGCATCCAGCCGGATGAATCCTCCGGCCCCGCCGCCGCCTCCGCCGGCCTGCGTCCCTGGCTGCCCATCGCCTCCACGACCGCCATTGGCCCGAATCGCTCCACCCAGATTGAGCGAGATCCGGCCACCGGCCTGCAAGAAAATGGCTCCGCCACCACCGCCACCGCCACTGCCGGTCAACTCCAGTTCCGTGGCCTGACCGCCGCCGCCAGTCCCGCCGCCGGCGGGCATCAGGTCAGCAATGTCAAACAACGGCTCTCCAAATGCCTGCCCGCGCCGCGTCTCGATCCGCACAAACTGATCGGCCACTGGATCGTAATCGAACATTTTGCCCCGTCCGGCCGCTCCCGGCGTCCCGTTGCCGCCACCGGCACCTCCACCACCCGGAGTCGGCACGGCCGGGACCGCAACCATCCGTCTCACCAATCGCGGATTGCCCGGACTCTCGATCGCCCCCTGACCCATCGCTCCATTGGACTGGCAGGCAGTGATCTCGCCATTGTTCACGCACCAACCGAAGCCGCCACCACCGGCGGCTCCACCCACCGGTGGTCCGCCCTGATGGCCACCCCCATCACCGCCCCTGCCGCCGCGCTCGGTGGTCCCTGGTTGCCCATCCGTCCCACTGACATCCAGCACCCCATTGATCTCCATATCTCCCTCGGATTGAAACACCACCACGTCGAATCCGCGAAATCGCACCGTCACCCCTGCCGGAATCACCACACGACGAAAGCGAAGCCACCCGATGGTCAACTCGCGTCCCCTCACCCGTCGTCGTTCCACCTGCGCTCGCAGCCCAGTCAGGTGCGCGGCCTCCAGGGTCACATCCTGTGATGGATGAAACACATCCGACCGGCGGAGGGAGGCTTGTCCTTCGGGCGGAGACGTCGCGCGTGGTTCATCGGTTGATCGTGCGGTGATCACTGCCGAGACATCCCGAGGCCCGGAATCGGTCAGGCTCCACGTGATCAGCGCCACCAGGCTCAGGGTTACCATCCATTTCCACTGAGGACTCCGATGTCCTGTGACGGTGACTCCCAGCGGTGCGCGTGAGGAAGAGAACAACCCCCAGATTCCCCCTCTCATGATGGCCTCCTCCTTGATGGCTCCATCACATTCTCGACCGGGGGCGGGATTTTGACGCTATTCAGTCTAGCCGGTTGTTCACTCTGAAGGCAAGAGAAGGTCGAAGCCGGAATGTATGGCTCATGGCGCCGGTGGTCGGAGGCCGGTGATGCGCAGTCCCGCCCGCTTGGAGCGATAGCGTCGATTGAGCGAGATGAGCAACGGCGTGATCGCTTCCACCGACCGCGCCATCTCCAACGGACCGGCATCCCAGGCCCGCATCTCCATCCGCGCGATCAGCGCCATGACTTCGGCCTTGGCTTCCGCATCATCCCCACAGACGAGCACATCACAATCAATCGGTCGGCTGAGATCGGCCAGCGCATGTGCCGAGATGTTCTGAAACGCCGCCACCACGCGCGCCTCCGGTCCTAACAACCGTTGCGCCTCCTCCGCCGCCGAGAACTCAGAACGCCGCG
>Ga0256841_1000111_pt1 | contig 90584 bp, 80 predicted proteins | sample 356308metaG_FD_185971 | JGI IMG/M metagenome (GOLD analysis project Ga0256841, IMG submission 185971) | Hydrothermal vent microbial communities from Mid Atlantic Ridge, Atlantic Ocean - 356-308 | ecosystem: Environmental > Aquatic > Marine > Hydrothermal vents | place: Atlantic Ocean: Mid...
TAGTTTACCGCCCCGGGGTGGTTGCGGCGAACGCCGCGACGCGTCACACGTCGCGCCAACCGACTGACAACACGGCATTTGCCCTTTTCAACGTTTTGCGTCGAAAATGCGCCACGCGTCACGCCACAGCGGCCCGTCAGACGGCGCTGCTCCAGGATGTGGCCTCCGCCGGCGGGCGACCCGCCGGGCGGGCGCAACGATCCGGGAGCGAAACAGCCAGGGGCACGGTGCAGGCGAGTCACATTATCTATTCAGAGCCTTCGCCTCTCCAGAAGCGATCTTCACGCCTCACCCGCCGCCCAGGGGGTTAGTCCACCCGGATCTCCCCCACGTCGTACCAGCCGTCGTCCTGGCGGCCTTCGATGGCCAGCCGGATGGCCGGCTTCCCCGTCCGCGGATCGAGCAGCGCCACCCGTACCCGGTAGCTTCCCGGGGCGAGCGTATGCGGCACGTAGAGGGTGTCGTCGTAGACGGCGTCGCCCGGCAACCATTCCCTTACCTTCGCCCGCGTGGGAATCACCGCCCCTTCACCCCCCGAGGCCGGCCGGAGCTCGAGCGCCAGGATGTAGTCGCGGTAGACCGGCGCCACCCCGGCGTTCACCCACCACATGCTCACCGGCATCATCCGGCCGGCCCGCACCGTCTGGGGCAGCTCGAAACGCCGCAGGATGAACCGGTAGCCCATCCGCTTCTGCAGGTACTCGAACTTCGGCTTCCACTCCTCAGGGATCCGCGTGGACTTGATGTTGATCGAGCTCACGTGCCACCTGAGCGCCTGCTCGATGATGTAGTCGATGTCGTATTCCTGCTCCTTCCAGTACAGCGGTGTGCCGCAGCTCTCGAGCGACACGGGACTCCGCCGCCAGACCTCCTGCGCCCCGGCGCGGACGAGCTGCAGCGGGTAGAAGTCCAGCATGTGGCTCCACCGCTTGCCCCAACTCTCCCAATAGTGGGCTTTCATGTCACCCCAGCAGTCCAACCGCCAGCCGGCGCCCTTGCTGGTGCCGTAGCGCAGCGCTTCGAGGGCGTCGAAGTTCATCAGCAGCGGGGTCTTCTTGAAACCCTTCAAATAAAGGTCGATCAAGGCCTTCTGCATCGGCCACTCGGGCAGATACGGCCCCCAGCCCTCGCCCCAATAGCCCACCGTCGAGATGTCCACCGAATCCAGGTACGGATGCCCGTCGTAGCGCGCGGCGAAGGCCTTCACCAGCCCTCCCCAGTACTTCATGTACAGCGGATCGGAGGCGTCAGGCGACCAGATCTTGCCGTCCTTGTCCGTGGGCTTGTTGGCCCGGCGGGCGCCGGAGTTGCGGTACCACTCCGGCAGCGGATGATCCTGATCGTAGGGCATGATGCGCACGGCGAGTTGCTGGCCGCGTTCCCGGGCTTGCTCGATGGCCAGGTCGATGATTTCCCAGCGGTAACGGCCGGGCTCCGGTTCGATCTGATACCAGAACCACCGGCAATAGGCGATCGAGGACGGAGGGAAGTCCGGCGGCGGGTCGGCCAGGGGAAGCCGCTCTTCGGGCCCCACTTCGGACCACTTCTTGCCTGGATTGATCGCGTTGCCGTTGAACCGCTGGAAGGTCTGGATGCCCATCCCGGGGTTCACCAGCACGTCGTGGATCTCTCTCGGCCGAAAAACGACCATTTGTCCCTGCGCGCCGGCCGCGCCCGCAAACACAGTGGCGAGCATCGCCGCTGACAAAAGCTGGTTCCTCATCTGGTCCTCCCTTCGACTGTGGGCAGATCGGTTTGGAATTATACGAGGCGTGGTACCGGAGTCGCCGGTGACCTCAGCCCGCCAGCATATCCCGCGTCGGGGGACGCCGCAACTCACCGGCCGCCTCGGCTCAACCGGCCAGCCGCTCGACCGGATTCGACAGGGTTCCGATCTCGGGCACAGTGATCGTGCAGACGTCGCCGGGCTCGAGGGCCGCATCCTCGGGCACGATGATGCCGGTCCCGGTGAGCAGCACGGAGCCGCGAGGCACGGAGTTGGCCCGGAGCAGGTACTCGATCAGCTCCTCGATCTTGCGGTTCATCCGCGCCGTGCTGGTCCTGCCTTCGAAGACGAGCCTGCGCCCACGCCGGATCGTGCAGGTCATTTCCAGGTTGTAGGGGTCCGTCAGCTCCTCCGGGGTGACGATCACCGGCCCCAGGGCGCAGCAGCGGTCGTAAATCTTCGACTGGGGCAGGTAGAGCGGGTTCTCGCGCTCGATGTCCCAGGCCGAAACATCGTTGGCCAGGGTGTAACCCAGGATCGTCCCGCCGGTGCCCAGCACGACGGCCAGCTCCGGCTCCGGAGCGGTGAACTTTGAGTCCGGGCGGATGCCGACCGGCTCCCCCGGCCCCACGCAGACCCGCGCGTTGCCCTTGAAGAAGATCTCCGGCCTCGCCGACCGGTAGACGTGGGCGTAGAATCCTTCGCGCGTGCCGTGTTCGGCGTCCCGGAAGCTCGAGCTGGCCTCGTAGGTGCAGCCTGTGGCCCACACCTCTCTCGGGGTGAGCGGCAGGATCGGCTCGGCCTCCACCGGGTGCTTGCTCGCCAGATCCGGGGCCAGATCCGCGAGAGACGCCTTCTCGACCTCGCAGCGCTCGATCAGCGCCGTTACCGTGTAGTTGGGGATCGGCCGGATCTCGTCGCCGTCCACCACGGCGGCCGTCACCTTGCCGTCCCATCGGATCCTGGTGATCTTCATCCCGCTGCTGCTCCTCCCCGTCTCGGCCGCCGGCGCCGTCACGGCGCGGGACGTCAGTATTTCAAGTAGACCGTCTTGTAGTCGCTGTAGAAGTCAAGGGCCGCCGGCCCCTGCTCCTTGGGCCCGAAACTGGAGTCTTTGGTTCCGCCGAAGGGAAGCTGGTACTCCACGCCCGCGCTCGGCAGGTTCACCGTCAGCAGCCCGGCCTCCATCGAGTAGACGAACTCGAAGACGCGGCTCAGGTTCGTGGTCTGGATCGAAGCCGAAAGCCCGAAGGGCACGGCGTTGGCGATCCGCATGGCATCCTCGAAGTCCTTCGCCTTCATCACGCCCAGCACCGGCCCGAAGATCTCCTCCTGGGCAATGGTCATCTCCGGGGTGACGTCGCGGAAGATCGTCGGCTCGACGAAGTAGCCCTTGTCGTAGCCGGGCCCGGTGAGGCGCCGGCCGCCGCAGACCGGCTCGCCGGCCTCGCGCCGGCCGATCTCGATGTAGCGCAGGTCGATCTCGAGCTGCTTCTCGTCGATGGCCGGCCCGATCTGCACCCCCGGCTCCAGCCCGTTGCCGACCTTGAGCTTCTTCGTCGCCTCCACCAGCGCCTCGAGGAACTTCTCGTAGATCGGCTCCTCGACGATGCAGCGGCTCGTCGCCGTGCACTTCTGCCCGGTGGAGAAGAAGGCCGCGTTCACTACGTTGGCGACGGCGGCGTCGAAGTCGCAGTCGGCCAGCACGATGGTCGGGTTCTTGCCCCCCATCTCGAGCTGGACCCGCAGCCGCCGCCGCGAGGCCCTCTCGTGCAGCCGGTTGCCCACCTCGCAGGAGCCGGTGAACGAGACGGCCTTCAGTGGCCGGGCATCGAGGAGCGCTTCGCCCAGCACCCCGCCCGGTCCGGCCACGTAGTTCACCACGCCCTTGGGGATTCCCGCTTCGTGGCAGGCCTCGACGATCCGCCAGGCGCTCAGGGGCGCCGCTGAGGCCGGCTTGAGCACCACCGTGTTGCCGCAGATCAGCGCCGGGGCGAGCTTCCACGCGGGGATGGCGCTGGGGAAGTTCCACGGCGTCACCAGCCCGCAGACGCCCACCGGCTTACGGATGGCGAACATGTGCACCCGGGGACGCTCCGAGGGCACTTGCAGACCCGGCAGCCGGGAGCCTTCGCTCGCGTAGTAGCGGAAGATGTTGACCGAGCGCATGGTCTCGCCCCGGGCCTCGGGCAGCGTCTTGCCCTCCTCCCGGGTCATCTCCTCGGCGAGCTGGTCCAGGCGGGACTCGAGGATGTCGGCTACCTGGAACAGGTAGCGGCCCCGGGCCGGGGGGTTCATCGACGCCCATTCGCCCAGGGCGCGCCCGGCGGCATCGGCCGCCCGGACGATGTCTTCCGCGGCGCCTTTGACGAACAGCCCCACCACTTCGTCGATGTTCGCCGGGTTGCGGTTCTCGAAGCGTTCCCCGTCCACCCATTCCCCATCGATGTAGTTCCGGAAGACTTCTGCGCTCATCTCGATCCTCCCTTCTTGGGGCGAAACCCTCCCTGCCCCCGCCGGACGGCGGACTTCGGCTCGCCGGCGGGGGCGCTACGGAGGCCGGCTAAAACTTCACCTGCGGAACCTCGCGGGCCGCGGGAGCGGTCTGAAAGTAGTCGTCGTTGCGCTGGAACCCAAACAGAGAAGCCACGATGTTGTTCGGGAACAGAGCGATCGTCGTGTTGTAGCGCTGCACCGCTTCGTTGTATTTGCGGCGCTCGACGGCGATCCGGTTCTCGGTGCCAGCCAACTCGTCCTGCAAACGCAGGAAGTTCTCGCTGGACTTCAGTTGCGGATAGTTCTCCACCACCACCAACAGGCGGCCCAGAGCCGAGTCGAGGGCGGCGTTGGCCTGCATCCTCTCTCTAGGGGTGCGGGCCCCGAGCAGGGCCGCCCGCGCCTTGGTGACCGAGTCGATTACCGTCCGCTCTTGCTTGGCGAATCCTTTCACGGTCTCCACCAGATTCGGGATCAGATCCGCCCGGCGCTGCAACGCCACGTCCACCTGCGACCAGGCCGCCCGGATGGCTTCCTGCTGAGTGACCAGCTCATTGCGGATGGACATGGCCTTGGCCCCGAATATCAAGACCAGGACGAGTAAGACAGCGAGGACGATACCGGCGATTTTCATCAGTGTGGCTCCCGAGTTTTATTTTTCCAGCTTGTCCACTGCATTGACGACGGACCCGATCGCCGCCAGGTACTGTTCGAACAGCCGCTGCGGCTCGAGTTCCTTGGGTTTGATCTTGGCCTGCCGCAGATCGAGCAGGGAAAGGAACGGCGCCGGGTCCATGCCGAAAACCTCGGCGGCGCGGGATACGATTTCCCGCTTGGCGAACGGCGATTCCAGCCCGTGCAGCCGCACCGCGTGCCGGGTAAGAACGCAGAACGTAGATACCGAATCGGCCAGCAGGCGCAGCAGCAGATCGCGGTCGTGCAGTACCCCAGCCGCTTTCTGCCGGAGCCGGAGCAGCTTGGACCGCAACTCGAACTCGACCCGCGCCCGGTAGAAGGACTCGTCGATCTCCATGCCCGCAACGACGTTCTCCCCATAAAGGATACGGTGCCGCTCCTTGATGTCGTGGAATTCGATGGGGAAGCAATCGGTCGAAGTCCGCACCTCTTCGGCGCTCATCAGCAGCGGCGACGGGTTGCCTTTGTCGCGCCACCAGCGGAAGATGGGAACCGCCAGGGCGAGTTCTTCCAGCCCGATGCGGGAAAGCACGCAAAAGATGTTCAGATCCGAGAAGCCGGGCGTGTACTCACCCGCGGCGGCCGAGCCGTACAAGACAACCGAGACCAGCCGGTCGCCGTAGGCTTTTTCGAGCCGCTCGAGGAGTTGCTGCAACAGTTTTTCCATCCTGTCCCTGTCCTTGGCTCAGTGCCCGCACTCTCCGTCACCAGCTTGACGACGCGCCGCCGCCGCCGGAGTCGCCGCCGCCGAAGCCCCCGAACGAGTCGAACGAGTCGAATCCGCCGAAGCCCCCCGACGACCGCCCGTGAAACCCGCCCATGCCGCGCCCCAGCACGTTGCCGAGAAGCAGCCCAGCCAGCAGCCCGTCCATCCCCATCCCGTGACGGCGGTAGGCGAGCCCCCGCCGCCGGCTCCGCCCGCCCAGCAGGGCCAGCAAGGCAAAGACCGCAAAGAGAACCGGACCCACGGGAAACCCGGCCCCCGGGCGTGCCCGTCTGGTGTGCGGAACCGGCTGTTGGATGGTGACGCCTTTCCGCTGAGCGATCCGCTCGGCCAGGGTCTGGACGGCCACCGCCACCGCCTCCCCGTAACGCTGCTGTTTCAGCGCCGGCCGCATCCGCCGCAGCAGACTGCCCGCGTAACCGTCGGGGATGATCGGTTCCAGCCCGTAGCCCACCTCGAGCCGGGAGCGCCGGTCCTGGATCGCCAGCAACAGCAGCACGCCCTCGTCGGTTTCCTTCTTGCCGATCCCCCATTTCCGGTAGATCAGGTTGGCCACGTCTTCGATGGGCTCGCCGTGGAGCGTGGGGATGGTCAGCACGGCGATCTGCGCCCCGGTGGAAGACTCCACCGCCCGGCAGTAACGTTCAAGCGCCTGCTCGGTGCGCGCATCGATCACGTTGGCGTAGTCGGAGATGTAGCCGTCGGGTTGGAGGGCGGAAAAGTCATACGCGAAGGCCGATAAGACCGTCGCCGTCCACAGGAGGCCAATGTGCAAGAACCGCTTCATCGGCTGCAAGACCAGTGTACTATGGGGCCTTCCACCGCAGTCTCGAGCCGCCGCCCGGGGAAGCGTTCAGCCCCTCAAATCACGGAACGCCTCTTCGACCTCCCGCCGGGCCTCGGGCGAGGCCGGCTTCAACGGGAGCCGCGGCGGCCCGCCGTAGTAACCGTTGAGGTCCATGGCGTACTTCAGGCCCGGGATGCCGTACTTCGCGGTCACCAGGTGCGCCGCCCGGCCGATGCGGTTCTGCCAGTCGAGCGCCGCCGGGTAGTCCCGCGTGCGCACCGCCTCCCAGATGGTGATCGTCGCGTAAGGGGCGGCGTTGGCGAAGGCCAGCACGGCCCCGGAAGCGCCGACGGCGAGCGACGGGTAAAGCGTCGGGGCCGATCCCACGAGCACCTGGAAGCCCTGCTTCACCCCCCGAAGCATCGTCATCACTTTCTCCAGGTTTCCGGAGCTTTCTTTAATGGCGATGATGTTCGGGTGCTCGGAGAGCCGCGCCACGGCCTCGGCGGCGATGTCCACGCCGGTGGCTTGCGGCCAGTTGTAGATCATCAGCGGGATCTTGGCCTGGTCTGCCACCGCTTGGAAATAGAGGAGCTGCGCCTCAGTGTTGTTCAGCAGGTTCTTGTAGTAATGCGGCGTGCGCACCATCGCCGCCTTGTAGCCGATGGCGGCGGCGCGGTTGGTCAGCTCGACGGTCTCCTGGACGCTTTCCATCCCCGTGCCGGCCAGCAGCAGTTTGTCCGGCGCGGCGTACTCGGCGGCCATCTCCCACAGAGCGATCTTCTCCTCGTGGCTCAGATAGACGCTCTCGCCGGTGGAGCCGCAGACGACATAGCCGGCCAGGCGGGTCCTGTTCCACTTCTCGATGTTGTGCCGGAGTTTGGCGCGGTAGAGCTTCCCGTCCCGGTCAAACGGTGTGGTGATGGGCGGAAAGATACCTTCCAGTTTCATGATTCCAGACACAGGGGGGACCGGCGCCCCGCCGGGCGCGGGTCCCCGAAGTGGACTGTCGAGAATCTCTCTAGACGACCTTGAGGAACACGATCACCAGCGTGTACAACGCCAGCGACTCAATGAAGGCCAGACCGAGAATCAAGGCGAACCGGATCGGCGCCGCCGCTCCGGGATTTCGGGCCATCCCTTCGGCGCAGGCCGCTACGGCCTTTGCCTGGCCGAGCCCGCACAAACCGGACGCAATGGCCATCGAGAATCCGGAGGCGATCGCCACCCAGTTGGTACCGCCGCCGGGACCCTGAGCCATGACCGGGCTGGCGAGCACGAACAACGCCAGCAGGATCAGGAACAGTTTCGGGTTCATGGTGTGGACTTTCTCCTTTTCGCTATGAATTGCTCCCAGGAGGTGGTTCCCGACATCCTCCTGCAGCCGGGCTCACACTGGGAGCGGCATGATGCCGGTAAGAAAAAACTCAATGCTCGTGCGCCACCGCCTCCCCTACGTAGACCATCGCCAGCAGGGCGAAGATATAAGCCTGCACCAGCGATTCGAAAATATGGAAGGCCGCGAACACCGCCGGCACTGCTATGTACGTAAGGCCGAGAAAGACAACAAAGATGTTCTCTCCCGCGAACATGTTGGCGAAGAGACGAACCGTGAGCGACAGCAGGCGGGCCAGATGGCTGGTAACCTCGATGGGAAACATAAGGAACGCCAGCCAGGGCGAAGGCCCCGTCAGAGTCAGGACGTATTTCAGCGGCCCATGGGCCAGCACGCCCATGGCGTTGTAATAAGCGAAGACGACGATGGCGCAGCCCAGGGGCACCTCTGGATGCAGCGTGGGCGTCTCCATCTCCGGAAATGTTCCCAGCAGGTTGCAGGCCAGAATAAACAGGAAAATCGTAGCGAAAAGCGGCACGAATTTCCGGCCCGCCGGACCGATGATCTCATCGGCCTGGCTGCGCAGGAACAGGTAGGTCACCTCGGCGATGTGCTGCATCCGGCCAGGGCGGTCCACCGACAGGCGGGGGCGCAGAAGCAGGGCCAGGACCACCAGGATCACGGCCACGACGATCTGCATCGTCACGGCGTTCGACCACGGCGCCTCCGGATTCTGCGCGTGGAGACCGAACAAAGCAAGAACCGCATTGGCGAACCCGCCGAGGTACTGATTGAAGACGCCGGTCAGCCAGAATTCATGCTCGGGCATAAATCAGCTCGTACAGGACTTCGACGAAAACAGCGGCGACCGCGACGAAGAGGCCGAGAAGGGCCGCCATCAAGTTGACATCAAAGTATTTCACTATAACATAGCCCACCACGGCGAACAGGAGATATCGGAGCGAGAGCACGGCCCCCAGGCCTTTGCCCGGCGGCGGCCGGTCCGGACCCAGCGAATCGACCAGCCGGTGCAGCCACCGGAAGTTCAGCGCCGAGGCGCCGGCGCCGAGCAGGAACCCCAAGGCCGCGGCCGTGCCGTGCCACCAGCCTGCCGCCAGCGCTCCGGCGAGGGAGAGCCACAACACGTGCAGGTAGATCCGGCGCATCGCCTGCCGGTAGAAGCGTTCCTCGGCTGCCGGCGACGCATCAGTCACGGTTGCTTCTCTCGATTTCACGAATCATTTCCAGGAATCCGGCCACGATGCCCACCAGCAGCCCGACGATCCGGAGGAAGGTCGTATCGAAGGCCTTATCGAGATAGTAACCCAGGGCGTAGCCGACAAAGATGCCGGAGGGCACGAGGAAGGCGATCTGCGAGATCCGGAGCACTTGCTGCCACGGACTCTTCCGGTTGCCCTTACCCGCACTCACGGTCCCGGCCCCGGCCTCCGCTTCGCGGCCGCCAGATCCGCCGCGCGGTCAGCCAGCTCCTGCAGCAGAAAGCCCATTCTCGGCCGCGAGGGCACCAGATCCGGCATGATGCCGTGGATCTCGAGCATCTCGGTCGTGGAGGGACCGATCGAGGCCACCACGAGCGCCCGCAGCGCTCCCTGCAACGCCTCTTGTCCGCCCTCCTCGCCGGCGATTCGGAACAGGTTCACCACCTGGTTGGGCGTGGTGAACAGCACGATATCGAAATCCCCCGCGACCAACTCCCGCACGGCGCGGCGCAACGGACCCGTATCGGCCGGCAGCTCCCAGCGGTAGACCCGCAGCGGGATCACCTCGGCCCCGCGCCGGCGGAGCGCCTCATAGAACTTCGGGTTCGCCCGCCCGTATTCCTGGACAGCCACCCGGGCCGGCAATGGATCTTCCAACACCTGAAGCACTTCCCGCCAGGTATGGGGTTCCGGCGCGACCAGGTGCACCTCGACGCCCAGCTTCCGCAGCGCCGCCGCCGCTTTCGGCCCCCGGGCCACGACCCGCACCCGGCGCAGCGCTTCCACGAGCCGCCCCGGACGGTGGACCGCCAGAACCTCGTTGAGGTTGCGGACCCCCACCCCGGTGAGAAAGATCGCCATACCGACCTCGCCCGAGAAAAGCCGGTCGGCCGCGGCCAGCAGATCCTGACCGGCCGCCAGCGGAACTTCCCGCATCGACGGGACGACGACCGGCGCCCCGCCCTGGCGGCGGATCAGTTGCGCCATCTCGGCAGCCCGGCGTGTCTCGAGGGCCAGCACCCGCAAACCGGAAAGCGGCATCGCCCTAATTATACGGTCCTGGCGCCGGTTCCTTCCCCGGTCGATCCGGGCCCGCGACCAGACGGGTGGACTTTCTCAGAGCCGCATAAATCGTCGTCGTGGTGTACGGATTTGCCGCCCTCCAGCCGATATGGTAACTAGAATTAGAGGTACGCGCGGATATCGAAGGCCGATGCGCTATAACCCGGATTCCCAGGAACGCAGACGCTCGGAACGGTTCCCCTTGAATCAGCCGGCGCTGATCTACGCCAAGGACAAAGGTTCCGGCGTTACCGAGTGCAAAGGCCGAGTAGTGAACATGAGCAGCTCCGGGATCCTCTTCACCACTGAGAAGGAGTTCTTGCCCGGGCGCCGATTGGAGATCGCCGTCGCCTGGCCGACCAAGCTGGACGGCCGCTGTCCTCTGAAGCTCGTCGTCAAGGGCCGCGTGGTGCGTTGTGAAGGCAACCAGGTGGCCGTCGAGATCGAGCGCTCCGAATTCCGGACCCGGGGCTCGACCCGCTTCGAGGACTGAGAGCCCCCGGGGAGCCGCCCCCGGCCGCCCCGGTTTCTTCCCCCAGTCCGGGTACCAGTACCGGCGTTCCGGAAAACCACCGCCACCCCTCCAACACCGGTACCGGCAGGGAACGCCGTTTCGATCCATTGCATTCTGGAGCGGTTCCGTCGATCCTGGAAATGGAGACGACGCTGTGCTGGAAGATGGTGGGAATCCTCTTTGGACCGAAGCGGAACGGCGCCGCACCCAACGCTTCGCGATTCGCCGCGCTGTCCGGATCCGTTCCCGGGGCCGCCGCGCGGCCGGTGAACCGGCGGCTGGATACACGATCAACATGAGCAGCACCGGTATCCTCTTCACCACTGACCGCGAGTTGACGCCCGGCCGCCGCGTCGAGCTTGCCATTAGTTGGCCGGCTCAGCTCGACGGCTCATGCCCGTTGAAGCTCGTCGCCAGCGGGCGGGTGGTGCGCGCCGAGCCCGGCCGGGCGGCCATGGAGATCTACCAATACGAATTCCGGACCGCCTCTCGAACCTTTGCCGCTTCCGGCGGCGACCGGCCGTAGTTACTTCTTTCCTCTCCTTAGCAATCGAGCGCCGAGGGCGGGGCCGACCCGCCCTCGCGTGGTTCCCGCTCGGGGCTTCGAAGCGCGCCGCCCAGAAGCCGCCGGAGACGGTCCGCCTATAATCGAAGCAGGTAGACCATGAAAGAGCGGCTCCTCACCGCCGCCGGGGCGATCCTGCTGGCCGTCAGCGTGGTGCTGGTCATCTGGCAGGGCTCGTTCACCTTCGGCGACTACGCTCCCACGAGCATCGAGCAGACCTACCTGTTCTGGGCCGCCAGCACCTTCATCTTCCTGCTGATGGTCACTTTGGGTTTCATGCTCTTCCGGACCGTGGTGCGGCTCTATATCGAGCGCCAGGCGAACCGGGAACGCACCGGCATCAAGGCCAAGATGGTGATCGGCGCCCTGGTGCTGAGCTTCCTGCCGGTCTTCTTCATGGTGCTGTTCAGCATCAGCGTGCTGAACCGGAACCTGGACAAATGGTTCAGCCGTCCGGCCGAGCAGATTCAGCTCGATCTCGTCCAGATCAGCGAGTCACTGCGACGTGTCGTGCGGGAGAACGCGCGGGCCCATGCCGAATGGCTCGCGGCCCGGCCGGAACTGGAGGCCTACCTCCGAACCGGCGAAGCGGATCAGGAATTCTTCGATTCCGCCTGCCGGCAAAGGGGGATCGGACCGGTCTACCTCCACACCGGAGGCGGGCGCCGGTTGCTCGTCTGCGGCGAACCGGAGGAGGCCGGCGGCCCGGCCGCCGTCAGTGTCGAACTTCCGTTGGAGGGGACCGGCGGAGCGACGCTCAGCGTGACTGCTCGTGTACCCGTGGATCTCGCCGCCAAACAACAAGAAATCGACCGGTCGATCGCTGAATACGAGCAGTTGCGCCTGGGCCGCAAGGCTACCCGGAGCACTTATCTGCTGCTTCTGGCGCTGATCACCCTCTTCATCCTCTTCGTCGCCACCTGGGTGGCGCTGTTCTTGGCCAAGCAGATCAACGTCCCGATCGCTGCGCTGCTGGCCGCCTCCGACGAGGTCCGGCGGGGCAACCTCTCCTACCGGGTCGATGTGCCGGCCATCGACGAACTCGCCAGCCTGGTGAAATCCTTCAACGAAATGACCGCCGGTCTGGAAAGAAACGCTCAGGAGCTCGAGCGAAGGCGGCGGTTCATCGAAGCCATCCTCGACAACGTCCCCACCGGCGTCGTGTCGGTCTCGTCCAAGGGGGAGATCCAGCGGGTCAACCGCGCGCTCCCGGGGATCTTTTCGGCTGAGCGCGTGCGCCGCGCCCGCCGCCTTCCGGACCTGCTTCCGCCCGAGCAAGCCCCAGAGGTCCGCTACTTGATGAAGCGGGCGCGCCGCACCGGGGTGGCTTCGCGGCAGTTCGAACTCCGCGACGGCGGCAGGACGCTACATCTGAACATCACGGTCTCGGCCTTGGGAGAAAAAGAGAGTCCGGGTTTCGTCGTCGTCATCGAGGACACCACCGAGTTGTTGCGCGCACAGAAGTCCGCCGCCTGGCGGGAAGTCGCGCGGCGCGTGGCCCACGAGATCAAGAATCCGCTCACGCCCATTACTCTGAGCGCCCAACGGATCGCCCGCCAGGTGGAACGCGCCGGCGGTGGTGATTTGTCCGAAGACGTGGTCCGCATATTGAAGGAATGCGCGGCCACGATCGTCGAGGAGACCGAGTCGGTCCGAAGCCTGGTGAACGAGTTCTCGAGCCTGGCGCGGTTCCCGGCGGCGCAACCCGAGCCGGCCGACCTCAACGAGGTCGTCCGCAGTGGACTGGCCGTGTTCGACGGCCGGCTTCCGGAAATCGAGGTCGAGCTGGACCTCGCCGGGAACTTGCCGCCGGTGAGAGTGGACCGGGAACTGTTCAAACGCGTGATCGTCAACCTGGTGGACAATTCGGCCGAGGCGATGGAACAGACGCCGGTCAAACGCCTGACGGTGCGCACCCGCCCTGCCGGGGCCGACGCCGTAGAACTGGAAGTGGCCGATACCGGCTGCGGCGTCTCACTCGAGGACAAGGAAAAGCTCTTCCTTCCCTACTTCTCGACCAAAGAGCGGGGCACGGGCCTTGGCCTGGCGATCGTCAGCCAGATTGTCGCCGAGCACGGCGGCCACATCCGGGTCGAGGACAACAAGCCCTCCGGCGCTCGTTTCCTGATCGAGGTTCCCGTCCTCAACGGGCCTCGCAGCCCGGCGGACCACACCCCGGGGATCAAGGTGGGAGACGCGACTGAGCGGTCATGAAACGCCATCACATCCTCGTCGTTGACGACGAGCCGCTCATCCGGCAATCCCTGAGCGGAGTATTGGAGGACGAAGGCTACTCCGTGCAGGCGGTGGAGAGCGGCGAAACCTGTCTCGAAGAGATCTCCCGGAACTGCTACGACCTGGTGCTGCTCGACATCTGGCTGCCGGGCATGGACGGCCTGGAGACCCTGGAACGCATTGCCCAGCGCCCTTTGGCAGAGCGGCCGGCAGTGGTCATGATCTCCGGCCACGGGACGATCGAGACGGCGGTGAGGGCCACCAAACTGGGGGCGTTCGATTTCCTGGAAAAGCCCCTGACCATCGACAAGGTCACCGTGGTGGTGAAGAACGCCATCCGCCAGCGGCGGCTCGAGCTCGAGGTGGAACGGCTTCGCGACGATTACGGACGCGCACCCCGGATCATCGGCGAAAGTGTCCCGATGAAAGCTCTCCGCCAGCAGCTCGCCCTGATGGCGGGCACCAACGGCCGCGTGCTGATCTTCGGGGAGAGCGGCACCGGCAAGGAGCTCGTGGCCCGGGCGATCCACGCCATGAGCCCCCGGGCGAGAGAGCCGTTCGTGGACGTGAATTGCGCCGCCATCCCGGAAGACCTCATCGAGAGCGAGCTGTTCGGTCACCGCAAGGGCAGCTTTCCCGGGGCCGCCGAGGACAAGGTCGGCAAGTTCCAGAAGGCCGACGGCGGCACCTTGTTCCTCGATGAAGTCGGCGACATGAGTCTCAAGACGCAGGCCAAGGTGCTCCGCACGCTGGACGAGCAGAAGTTCGAACCCGTGGGAGCGCACCACGCCGTGCAGGTGGACGTTCGCGTGATCGCCGCCACCAACAAGGATCTCGAGAAAGAGATGGAACAGGGCAACTTCCGGGAAGACCTTTATTACCGGCTGAACGTGATCCCTTTCTACGTACCGCCGCTGCGCGACCGAATCGAGGACGTGCCGTTGCTGGCCGACCATTTCTTACGAGAGTTCACCACCGCCTACGGCCGCCGCCCGAAGGAGCTTACGCCCGCCGCCTACGAACTCCTCATGAGCTACCGCTGGCCCGGAAACGTCCGGGAACTGCGGAATCTCATGGAACGTATCGTCATCATGAACCCTCAGACGCGCATCGACGCCCGCCACGTCCCGCTGCCGCTCAGCCGGGGCGCGGGCCGCCGGCCGAGTGGGTCCGCCAGCCTCCAGGAAGTCCGCGAGGCGGCCGAACGCGAGTACATCATGAAAAAGCTGGAGGAGACGGGCGGCAACGTCAGCCGCGCCGCCGAACTCCTCGGCCTGGAGCGGTCCAATCTCTACCGGAAGATGAAGGCCCTCGGGATCGCGAAATGAACCGCCCCTGCCCCGATCGAGCATAGAGGCCGCGGCGCAAACCGGACCCGGCGGTCCATATTGCCCGCCGGCCCGCCGCTCACATACAATAGGGAGCTTACCGCCGCGCTTATGGACCACATACTCTCCGTCGTACTGTGGACGCCGCTGGCCGGACTGCTGGTCCTGCTGCTGATCCCCTCTTCGAAGACCCGGGCGATCAAGATTTGGGCCAATATCGCCTCTTTCATCGGATTCCTCGTCTGCCTGCCCTTGGTCTTCCAGTTCGACCGCACCAAGGACTTTCAGTTCGTCGAGAAGGCCGACTGGATCCCGTCCATCGGGGCGAGCTACCACCTGGGCATCGACGGCTTCGGCCTCTTGCTGGTGGTGTTGACCGGGCTGCTCGGCTTCATCTCCATCCTCAGCAGTTGGAGCGCCATCACGCACCGGCTCAAGGAATACTACGCCTACTTCCTGGTCCTGCAAGTGGCCATGCTGGGGGTGTTCATGGCCCTGGACTTCTTCCTGTTCTTCGTCTTCTGGGACTTGGTCCTGGTGCCGATGTACTTCATCATCGCCATCTGGGGCGGCGAGCGGCGGGTGTACTCGGCGATCAAGTTCGTCGTCTACACGCTGGTCGGCTCGATCCTGATGTTTCTCGGCATCCTGACGCTATACTTCGAGCACATCCGGCAGTTCGGCGAACGCACTTTCGACATCCAGGCCCTCATGGCCCTCGAGCTCAGCCCCGGGGTGCAATGGTGGGTCTTCTGGGCCCTGTTCATCGGCTTCGCCGTAAAAGTGCCGATGTTCCCGTTCCACACGTGGCTGCCCGACGCCCATACGGAAGCCCCGACGGCCGGATCAGTCATCCTGGCTGCGGTGCTCCTGAAGATGGGGACTTACGGTTTCCTTCGCTTCTCGATGCCCCTGCTGCCCGAGGCGGCCAAGGATCCCCAGGTGATCACCGTCATCGCCCTGCTGTCGATCATCGCCATCGTCTACGGAGCGCTGGTCTGCCTGATGCAGCGGGACTGGAAGAAGCTGGTGGCTTACTCCTCGGTGAGCCACATGGGCTTCGTCACCCTGGCCATGTTCGCCCTGAACCCGGCGGGCATCACCGGCTCCATCCTGCAGCAGATCAACCACGGCATCTCCACCGGGATGCTCTTCTTGATCGTCGGCGTGGTCTACGAGCGGCGCCATACGCGCATGATCGCCGAATACGGCGGCCTGCTCCGCGTCATGCCGGTCTTCACCATCGTCTTCCTGATCGCCGCGCTCAGCTCGATGGGGATGCCCCCTCTGAACGGCTTCATCGGGGAGATCACCATCTTGCGGGGCGTCTACGAAGTGGCCTTCTCGTGGGCGTTCTGGTGTGTCGTGGGCATCGCTTTGGGCGGGGCCTATCTGCTCTGGCTCTTCCAGCGAACAATGCTCGGCGAGATCAAGGAGATCAACCTCGGGCTGAAAGACCTGAACCTGCGCGAGGTCGCCTACTTCACCCCTCTGATCCTCTGGGCGTTCTGGATCGGCATCTACCCGAAACCGTTCTTCGATGTGCTGGACCGGCCGGTGGCCCAGATCGTCGAACGGGTCCGGCCGGGCTATTACGCCGCCCATGGGCTGCCGAACCCGCTCGAGCGGACGGCCGAAGCGCGAATCCCGCCGCCCCCCGCCGCCGACTGAAGTCTCCGGAGCAGCAGACCTTCCGGCGCCCGCCGCCGGTCAGCGCGGCCGCTTCTTCTCCGGCTCGTCCCCGGCTCCACCCGTTCCGATGTGGACCAGGGTCTCCTGCGCCGCCCGGGCCTCCCGGGGCGGCCGCAGCAGCCGCACCGGCAGCCGGGTGAACAGCGCTAGGCGCTCGATCACCGGCAGCAGCCTCCGCACCCAGCGGCCGTGGAAGACCAGGCTGCCCACCACCAGCGCCGGATGGGGAATCGTCGTCACGCACCGGGAGCAGATCTCGACTTCCCCGCCCCGCCCCCGGGCGTGCAAGCGGCGCATCCGGCGGATCTCGTCGGAGTTCCACATCTCCTCGATCCGCTGCTCGCCGATGCGCCCCACCGGCTTGCCCCCCAGCATGTAGCTCTGGCAGCACGGGTAGACCTCGCCGTTGTAGCGGACGTACATCGGCCCGCGCCACAGGTAGTGGCACGGATGCTTGAAGTCGGCCGGCTCGTGGGCGGCGCCCGGCTGCAGCAGGTTCGTCTCGTCCTGTTTCAGCCTGACCTGATCGACGCCGGGCACCGACCGCCAGAAGCGTACGAACTCCTCGGCTTCGGCCCGCGTGCCCTCCATCTGCACCATCTGGACGACGATCTGCACCTTGGCCCGCCGCTCGCGCTTCATCCGGGCGAAACGGACGAAGTTGTCGCGCACGGCCTCGAACCGGGCGCCTTTGCGGTAGCGCTCGAAGGTCTCCTTCGTCGCCCCGTCGAAGCTGAAGGTGATGTGCTCGAGCGGGCTGCCGAGCAACCGCGCCGAGGCTTCTTCGGTGAGCAGGGTCCCGTTCGTCGACAGCAAGGTATAGATCCCGTGCCGGTCGCAGCGCTCGATCCGGTCGAAGATCTTCCCATCGAGCAGCGGCTCGCCCAGGCCGATCAGCATCATGTGCTCGGCCGACGGGGCGGCCTCGGCCACCAGCCGGTCGAAGATCTCGTCGGCCATGTCGGCCTTCGGCTGCGGATGGATCTCCCGGGGGCACATCGGGCAATAGAGGTTGCACTTCGCCGTCGTCTCGACGATCCACTCCACCGGCAGGCCGCCCAGCCTGTCGTTGCGGCAGAGGTAGCCCCACAGGAGTTTCGCCCGGTTCCAGGCCTTCATCGACGCCTCTCGTTCGATCATACCTTGGGCCGGCCACGGCGCCCCGCCGCAGATGCGCGACAATAATCAATAGGATGGTGGTCGAAATCGAAGGCGTGCCGCTGCATCTGGCGCACCCGGACGAGATTCCCATCAAATGGGTGGGCCAGGAAGAGGTGATGCGGCAACTGCTGGCGGCCTGGCTGGTCATCGACGAGAACGACCTGCCGATGAACCCCCGCTTGCTCGGCAAGCCGGGGGTGGGCAAGACCACCCTCGCCTACGCCGCGGCCAAACGTCTGGGTCGCGAGGTGTACATCCTTCAGGCCACTGTTGATACGCGTCCCGAGGATTTGATCATCACGCCGGTGATCGAGGGCGAGAACAAGCTCCGCTACGTAGCCTCGCCGCTGGTGACGGCAATGGTCCGCGGCGGCGTGTGCATCCTCGACGAAGGCAACCGGATGAGCGAAAAGAGCTGGGCGAGCCTGGCCCCGCTGCTCGACAACCGCCGGTACGTCGAGTCCATCGTGGCCGGCGTCAAGATCAAGGCCCACCCTCTGTTCCGCATCGTCACCACGATGAACGACGACGCCTCGACCTTCGATCTGCCCGAGTACATTCACTCGCGGCTGCAGCCGCAGATCTACATCGACTTCCCGGAGCGGGAGGAAGAATACGCCATCCTGCGCGAGAACCTGCCCTTCGGCGACGAGCAGATCCTCCAATACGTCACCGACTTCCTGCAGTTGGCCCACGCCGCCGACGAGCGCTATACCGTGCGGGACGGCATCAACATCAGCCGGTTCGCCATGAAGCTGCTCGGCCTGCCGGAGAACTCCATTTCCCGGAGCCAGGCGCTTCAGACGGCGATCCTGGAGACCTTGGGCGAAGAAGCGCTGCGGTATGCCCGAGCGGCCTGAAGCAGAACTGCCCGAGCTGACGAGCCTCCAGAGAGGCCGGTTCACCTACTTCCCCGTCGTGCCCGGCCGCCTGGAGTTCGCCGTCGAGGTGCGCCGCAAGATCCTGGCCGCCCGGCCCGCCGTAGTAGCCGTGGAGCTTCCCGGCTGGCTGGAACCGGAATACCGCCGGGCCGTCGGGCGGCTGCCCGAGATGAGCGTCATCGTCTACGCCGACGAGCAGGACGACGAGCGGGGCATCTACATCCCCGTCGAGCCGGCCGACCCGTTCACCGAAGCCGTCCGCACGGGCCTGGAAACCGGGGCCGAGCTCGTCTTCATCGAGCCGGACATCGGCGAGCGCCCACACCTGCCCGACGCCTTCCCGGACCCGTACTCGATCCGCTCCATCGGTCTGGAGACCTACATCGAGCGCTACCGCCTTCATCCCCAGCCACGCAGCGACGAGGTCGCCGTCCACGCCGCCGGCATGGCCTGGAAGCTCCAGGGTACGAACCCGGAGGCCGAGGTCCTGGTCGTGCTGTCGCTGAATCTGCTCGATCCGGTGCTCGACGCCATGGAACTGCCCCAGGAGCCGCCGCCGCGGGGCCGCCTGCGCAAGGAAGTCGAGCTGATCAACCCGCATCCGGAGTGCCTCGCCGAGATCTGCATCGAATACCCGTATCTGCAGGAGCGCTACGAGTTCTTCCGCGGGCAGATGGCGGACGAGAACGCCGTGGACCGGCGCCGCGTTCAGTACTCGCTGCTCAAGGAGGCCGAGCAGGCCTACGAGAAGAACACCGGCGAGAAGCTCAGCCACTGGCAGCGCCTGATGCTGGCCCGCTACAGCCGGAACCTGGCCCTGATCGACCGCCAGCTCACCGCCGGGCTGTTCGACTTGACCGTCGCCGCCCGCTCCATCGTCGATGACAACTACGCCTGGGAAGTCTGGAACCTGGCCAACCGCTACCTGGCCCAGACAGCCGAGAGCGACCTGCGCACCGAGAACCTCTCCGGCGAGGAGGTCTGGGCCTTCACCCGGAAGATCCGCCTGCGCCGCCGCCTGCCCCGCCCCAAGCAGCGGCTGCGGCCCGCCGGCCTGAAGATGCGCAAAAAGGAGAAGCAGCCCGGCGAGTGGGCCCGGCAGCTCGACGGCAACGCCATCTGCTCCTATCCGCCGGAAGACCTGGTGATCGAGGACTACGGCCGGTTCCTGAAGCAAAAGGCCAGGACGATCGTCAGCGAGGAGCGCCTCCGCGTGGAGCCGTTCACCACCTCGCTGCTCGACGGCATCGACGTGCGGGAGACGATCCGCAACTGGCACGAAGGAAAGATCTACGTCCGCCACTGCCAGAAGCTGGCCGGCGAGGTAGGCGCCGTCATCGTCATCTTCGACGAGGATCCCGACAACCGGTACTACTACCACACCACCTGGCTCGGCGAGCACCAGAACGAGTCCGACATGGCGTTCTACTCCACCCACCCGTTCGACAACATCGTCGGGCCGGGCATCGGCCGCGCCGAATACGGCGGATTTCTGATGACCCTGCCGCCGCGCCGGATGGTGGACGTCTGGGGCGACCCGGACTACGACTTCGCCCGGACCAAGAGCGAGCGGCTGCTGTTGGCCGGGCTCGACTACTCGATCCACCGCTACGTCGTCTACGTGGCCGCCAGACCTCCGCGCTCGATCTTCCGTTCCATCGCCTCACGCCTCGGCCGAACAATCCTCTATATCCCGATCGGACAACTCAACCCGGCGAAGCTGAAGAAGATCCGCGTGGTCCACGTGCTGGACGGCCATGCCCGCAGGGAGATCGCCAAAGACTACATCTGGTAGGGGGGCTTCTCCACGCCGGAGCCACCGCGAGGGCAGCGGTCGCCACGGGGTCGCGCCCAGGGCCCTTCACCGCTCAACTCATTGATATAGAAATGGATACATACAGCCTCGAGAAGTTGTGCGGAGCCACCGTGCGGGCCGTGGCCGCTCGGGATGCTCAGGGGGTGCCGCATTTCGCCCCTGTCTTACGCATAATAGATGTGGAGGGAAAGGCAAGCTGCCCCTGGCCCGAAAGTGGAATTTCCGATATACTAATTGCCGCAGACAACTGAGCGCTGGTGAGGAGCGTGGGGCTGGGGGGCGCTCATGAGGTCGGAGTGATTGCCATATGCCCAGACAAAGTATCCACAAGAAACTAGAGAAGGTTCGTCCGCCGCGTGTCCACATCACGTACGATGTGGAGATCGGCGACGCAATCGAGGTCAAGGAAATCCCCTTCGTCCTGGGGGTCCTTGGTGATTTCACCGGAAAACCACGTGAACCGCTGCCGCGCCTGAAGGACCGGAAATTCGTCGAGGTGACTCCGGACAACTTCGACAGCGTGCTCGAAGCCATGAGGCCGCACCTGGCCTTCTCAGTGGAGAACAAGCTCAGTGAGGATCCGGAAGCCGGGCAGTTGAAAGTGGATCTGGATTTCCGCAAGCTGGAAGACTTCGAGCCCCAGAACGTGGCGCGGCAAGTCAAGCCGTTGCGGGAACTGATGGAGCTTCGTACGAAGCTGGCTGACTTGCGAGGAGGGCTCCAGGGTAACGAAAAGCTCGAAGAGTTGCTGCTGGAGGCCGTGAGTGATACAGAGAAACTAGAGAGGCTCCGTTCCGAACTTGGCCAACCTGAGGAGGGTGAGTGAAGATGGCGCAGAAACAAGCCAAGGCAGCCGCTAGGGCGGCCAAGACTGAAGAGGTCCAGGAAGTCGAACAGAAGGAAGTCAGCCTGCTCGAGCAGATCGTCGAGGAAGGGCGCCTGGCCCGGGATCCCGCCCTCAAAGAACGGGGCAAGGATCTGATCAAGGAGTTCGTCCAGCAGGTGCTCGAGGGCGAGATGACGGTTTCGGCCGACGCCGAGGCCATGATCAACGCCCGGATCTCTCAGATCGACCACCTGATCTCGCTGCAGCTCAATGAGATTCTGCACCATCCGGAGTTCCAGAAGCTCGAGGCGAGCTGGCGCGGACTGAAGTACCTGCTCGATCAGTCCAGCACCAGCGACATGCTCAAGATCAAGGTGCTCAATGCATCGAAGAAAGAGCTGCTGCGCGACCTGCAGCGGGCTCCTGAGTTCGACCAAAGCGCTCTTTTCAAGAAGGTTTACGAAGAAGAGTTCGGCGTCTTCGGCGGGGCGCCCTTCGCGGCTCTCATCGGCGATTACGAGTTCGGCCCCGGGCCGCAAGACATCGAACTGCTGGAGAAGATCTCTCAGGTGGCGGCCGCCGCCCACGCGCCCTTCCTGTCGGCGGCGTCTTCTCAGTTCTTCAACCTCGACAGCTACACCGAGCTCGGGGCGCCGCGCGACATCGGTAAGATCTTCGACTCCACCGCTTACGCCAAGTGGAAGTCCTTCCGCCAGAGCGAGGACTCCCGCTACGTAGGGCTCACCTTGCCGCACATTCTCCTGCGGTTGCCCTACGGCCGGGACAACGTCCCAGTGGAGGAGTTCAATTACGAAGAAGGCGTGGACGGCACCGACCACTCGAAGTACCTGTGGGGCAACGCCGCCTATGCTCTAGGCGCCCGTTTGACGGAGGCATTCCACGAGTACGGCTGGTGTGCGGCGATCCGGGGTGTGGAAGGCGGCGGCCTCGTCGAAGGGCTGCCGGTCCACAACTTCTACACCGACGAAGGCGACGTGGCCATGAAGTGCCCCACCGAGGTGGAAATCACCGACCGGCGCGAGAAGGAGCTGGCCGATCAGGGCTTCATCCCGTTGGTCCATTGCAAGGGCACCGATTACGCCGCCTTCTTCAGCGTCCAGTCCTGCCAGAAACCAAAGGTTTACGACAACGAACAGGCGACGGCGAACGCCCGAATCGCCACCCAGTTGCCGTACATCCTCGCCGTGTCCCGCTTCGCCCACTACTTGAAGGCGATGATGCGGGACAAGATCGGCAGCTTCATGTCCCGCAGCGACTGCGAGCGTTTCCTGAACAAGTGGATCATGCAGTACGTCACTGAGGATGACAACGCGAGCCAGGAGACGAAAGCCCAGTACCCGCTGCGGGAGGCCCGTGTCGAGGTCATGGAAGTGCCCGGAAAACCAGGCGCCTACCGGGCAGTGGCTTTCCTGCGTCCCCACTTCCAGCTCGACGAACTTACGGTTTCCCTGCGTCTGGTCGCGGAGCTTCCTCCGTCGGCCAGGGGCACCTAAACGACCCTTGGGGGAATGGAAGACGGCCGGTACGCGAACCGGCGCAAACAGTATCACTTTGACTAGAGGAGGAGTTAAGGAATGGCTTTTGATTGTTTTCTGAAAATCGATGGTATCCAAGGCGAAAGCAAGGACAAGACTCACAAGAACGAGATTGAGGTCCTGTCGCTGAATTGGGGAGCCAACCAGACCGGAACCGCGGCCTACGGCGGCGGCGCCGGCGCCGGCCGAGTGAACATGCAGGACATCAGCTTCACCAAACGGTTCGACAAGGCGAGCCCGAAGCTGATGCTGAACTGCTGCAACGGCACCCATATCAAGAACGCCGTCTTCACCTTGCGCAAGGCGGGCGGTGAGCAGCAGGAGTACATGTTCATCCGGCTGAACGACGTTCTGGTCAGCTCCGTCAGCGCCGGGGGCTCCGCCGACAGCGGCGACGACATCCCACTGGAGACGGTGAGCTTCAACTACGGCAAGATCGAGGTCGAGTACAAAGAGCAGAAAGAAGACGGAACCTTGGGCGGCACCGTGAAGGCCCACTGGGATGTGAAGCAGAACACCGGCGGGTGAGGCCCGGCGGCAGCCACGCTGGGGCAACCGCAATGGACGCTGCACAACTTTATCGTGCCGGTCGGCTCGGGGAGGCTATCGAGGCCCTCGGAGCGGAACTCCGCAAGAACCCGACCGACAGCAAGCGGCGCACGTTCCTTTTCGAGCTGCTGTGTTTCGCCGGCGAGTATGACCGGGCGCAAAAGCAATTGGAAATACTCGCCGGCGCCAGCAAGGACGCCGCCGCCGGCGCCCTGCTCTATCACGCCGCTCTGCACGCCGAGCGCACGCGCCAGGAACTTTTCGACAAGAAGGAATACCCCGGCGCCACTGACGAGAACCAGGAGGTCGAAGCGATCTCCGGTACGCTCAACGGGAACCCGTTCACATCGATCTCTGATGCGGATCCCCGCGTCGGAGCCCGGTTGGAGATCTTTGCGGCCGGCAATTGTCTCTGGCTGCCGTTCCGACACGTAGCGGAGGTGGTCATCGAAGAACCCCGCCGGCTGCGGGACCTGTTGTGGGCGCCGGCCCGAGTCCGTCCCGCGGCCGGCTTCGAGGCCATGGAGCTGGGCGAAGTGCTCACCCCGACCCTGGCGCCGCTCACGTGGCAGTATCCCGACGATGATGTCCGGCTCGGCCGGGCGACGGTATGGGTGGAAGACGAAGACGGGCGGGAGGTTCCCGTTGGGCAGAAGATGCTCCTGGTTGACGGTGAGGAGTTTCCCTACCTCGAGGTGCGGAAACTCGAGTTCCGGCCAGCGGGATCCTGACCAGCATGCCTCTCCGCGAAGATCTCCTCAATCCGATCCCCGGCGATAACCCGAGTGGGGAGAGTCTCCGCTACGAGCCCATCTACGACCAGATCAAGGAGGCCCGCCGCCAGGAAGAGGAACTGACCCAGGGTATCTGGGCACACGAGGTCAAACAGGCGGACTTTTCCAAGGTGATCAAGCTCGCCGGAGACGCCCTCGCCGAGCGCAGCAAGGATCTTCAGCTCGCCGCCTGGCTTACCGAAGCGCTCATCTATGAAGAGGGCATCCCCGGGCTCCGCCGCGGACTCACCTTGGTGCGCGAGCTGATGGAACAGTTCTGGGACACGCTCTACCCCGAACTGGAGGACGGCGATCCGTACATGCGGACCGGCGTCCTCGACTGGATCGGATCCCGCCTCGACGACGCCCTCAAGAAGGCTCCCCTGACTCAGGGCGGCTATGGCTGGTATCAGTACCGGGAATCCCGGGCCGTCGGCTACGAGGAAGACTGCGCCGGCGACAGCGAGAAGCTCGAGGCCCGCCAGGCTGCCATCGAGGAAGGCAAGATCACCGCCGAGGATTTCGACGCCCAACTCAGCGCCACCCCCAAAGCCTTCTACGTCGAGCTGAAGGAAGAGTTGGGAAAGTGCTTCGAAGAGCTCCGCGCCCTGGAGGAGTTCACCGATGAGCATTTCGCCGAGGATCCGCCCAGCTTCAGCGGCCTCCGGTCCACGCTCGAGGAACTGGACAAGACCGTCCACATGCTCCTGGCGAAGAAAAAGGAGCAGGAGCCGGACGTCGCTCCCCAACCCGAGCCGCCGCCCGAACCCGAGCCCGCGGAGGAACCCGGCCGGCAGGCCGAAGAACCCTCGCCAGCCGTCGCCGTGGAGCCTCAGCCGGCCCCGGCGGCCGCTCCGGCGCCGGCGCCGCCTCCGGTCTCGGCGGAACCGGCCGACCGGGACGATGCCATCCGGCGCATCGTCAGCGCCGCTGCTTTCCTGCGCCAGGACGATCAGTATAGTCCTCTCCCTTATCTGGTGCTGCGGGGGCTGCGCTGGGGGGAGCTGCGAGCTTCGAGCGGAGGCATCGACCCAACCCTGCTCGAGCCGCCGCCCTCGGACCTCCGCCAGGAGCTCAAGCGCCTTTCCCTGAACAGCGAGTGGGAAGCCGTCCTCGAGAAGGGCGAAGAAGCCATGGGACTGCCGTGTGGCCGTGGCTGGCTCGACTTGCAGCGGTATGTGGTCCGGGCGTGCACCGAACTGGGGAGCTGGTATGATCCCATCGTCAACGCGATCCGCTCGGAGCTGCGCGCGTTGCTCACCGACTTCCCCGATCTGCCGGAGATGACCTTGATGGACGACACGCCGACGGCGAACAAAGAGACTCAGGAGTGGCTGAAAGAGTTCGCCGCGCCCATGGTCATCGAGAAAGAGCCCGAGGTCTCCTTTCCGGAAATGCCCGAGGAGGTGGCCAAGGAATCCGGTTTTGGCGAAGAGGCTCCGCCGGACCCCCGCGAGCTGGCTCAGAACGCTCTGCGGGACGGACGGCCTGATGAAGCCATGGCCATCCTCGCCCGCGAAATCGGTCAGGTAAAGAGCGGCCGGGAACGCTTTCGGCGCCGCGTGGAGCTGGCCGAAATCTGCCTGGCCTCTGACCGGGCCGCCATTGCCCTGCCGATTCTGCAAGACATCGCCGCGGAGATCGAGAAACGGCGCCTCGAGGAGTGGGAGCCTCCGGAATCCGTGGCCCACGCCCTGGTCCTGCTGTACCGCTGCCTCACGACGCTCGACCGGCCGCCTGAAGAGAAGCAGCCCGTCTATCAGCGCATCTGCCGGCTCGACCCGGTCCAGGCGATGGCTTGCACATAGGCTTATGGCGCGTCAACAGTTGGAAGAGCCCGTCACCTTGTCGGTCCTCGACCGGCTGATCGACGAGGAGCCGAAGAAATCCACGGAGCCGCCGCTTACCCGGGCCCAGTCGTTGCGCCGGCTCAAAGAAGCGTTGAAGCGGGACCTCGAATGGCTACTGAACACGCGCCGTAACCCCGATCTCGGCGAGGGGGTTTACAAGGAGGCGGAGCGGTCCGTGCTCGGCTTCGGCCTGCCCGACCTGAGCGCCTTCGGCCTGGCATCAATCCGCGACCAGCAGCGCCTGCGCCGAGCCCTCGAGAACGCGGTAGCCCTCTTCGAACCCAGGCTGGGCGGCGTCCGGGTCCAGATGGAGACCGTTTCCAACGTCACCCGCGGCATCCGGTTCCATATTCAGGGCCTGCTGCTGGTGAATCCGAGCCCCGAGCCGATCACCTTCGACACGGTGCTCGAGCTGCCGGCCGGCCAGTACGAGGTGAAGGGACGCTGAAATGCGCGACGACTTGCTCGCGTACTACGAACGCGAACTCACGTTTCTCCGCCAAATGGGCGCGGAGTTCGCGGCCAAGTACCCGAAGATCGCCTCGCGCCTGACGCTGGAGGCCGACCGCGCCGCCGATCCCCATGTCGAACGCCTCATCGAGGCGTTCGCCTTCCTCGCCGCCCGGGTTCATCTGAAGATCGACGACGAGTTCCCGGAAATCACCGACGCCCTGCTCAGTATCGTCTACCCTCACTATTTGCGTCCGATCCCGTCGATGTCGGTGGTCGAGTTCCACCTGGACCCGGAACAGGGCAAGCTCACTTCCGGGCTGGCGATTCCCCGAGGATCGGTCCTGTTCTCCCGGCCCTACCAGGGCTTTCCCTGTAAATTCCGCACCTGCTACGACACGACGATCTGGCCCTTGCGGGTGGCCGCGGCTGCCTGGACCAGTCCTGACCGCCTCGATCCGCCGCTGAAGGCCCCGGAGGCGGCCGCCGCCCTGCGCCTGGAGCTCGAGTGCCTGCCCGACGTCGCTTTCCAGGGCCTCGAACTCGATCATCTCCGCTTCTTCCTCAACGGCGAGAGCAACCTGGTGCACAACCTCTACGAGCTACTCGCCAACAACTGCACGGGGATCCTCGTCCGGAACCCCGATCCGGCCGCCCGCGCCGAACCGCTGCGGCTGCCGGCAGAATCGCTCCGGCCGGCGGGGTTCGCCGAAGACGAGGCGGTCCTGTCCTACCCCCGCCGATCCTTCCTCGGCTACCGCCTCCTGCAGGAGTATTTCTGCTTCCCCGAGAAGTTCTTCTTTTTCGACCTCCGCGGCCTGGAGGCGTTGCGGAAAGCGGGCCTCGACAATCGCGCCGAGATCGTCCTGCTCATCCGCCCCTACGAGCGGCAGGACCGCCAGCAGTCCCTCGAGGTCGGCGTCACCGAACAGACGCTGAAGCTCAACTGCTCGCCGGTCGTCAACCTCTTCCCCCATACCGCTGAGCCCATCCATTACGACGGTACGAAATATGAATACCAGGTGATCCCCGACGTGCGCCGGCGCCACGTCATGGAGGTCTATTCGATCGACGAGGTCGTCTCCACGCGTCCCGACAGCACCGAGGTGACCCGCTACGAGCCCTTCTTCTCCGTGCGGCATGGAACGTTCCACAACGGAGCCAAGGCATACTGGCACGCCCGGCGGGTACCCTCGACCCGGCCGAACGACCCGGGGACCGACGTCTACCTCACCCTCGTTCAGTTAGACGGCCAGCCGGCGCGCCCGGAAACCGAAACCGTCACCGTGCGGTGCACCTGCACCAACCGGGATCTGCCCTCCCGGCTGCCCTTTGGCAACGAGGAAGGCGATTTCGAGCTGGAGGGAGCGGCTGCCATCCGGCGCATCGTGGCTTTGAAGCGCCCAACGCCGCCGGTGCGGCCGCCGCTCGGCAAGTCCACTTTCTGGAGGTTGATCTCCCATCTCTCCTTGAACTATCTCTCGCTCGTCGAGGAGGGCCGGGAAGCTCTGCAAGAGATCCTGAAGCTCTACGAGTTCACCGGGTCGTCATCGTTGGCCAAACAGATCGCCGGCATCACCTCGGTCCAGTCCCGGGAGCATTTCGCCCCGCTGCGGTCAGACCGGGGCATCGTGTTTGCCCGCGGCCGCCAGGTGGAGATCGAACTCGACGAGGAGCAGTTTGTGGGCGGCGGCGCCTACCTGTTCGCCGCCGTCCTGGAGCGTTTCCTGGGTCTGTACGCGTCGATGAACAGCTTCTGCCAATTGATCGTGCGGACCCGCCAGCGGAAAGGAGTCTTGCGCGAATGGGCGCCACGAGCCGGGGAACAGATCTTGTTGTAGCCGGCGTCGCCGCCCGGCACGAGCTGGTGCGGAGCCCGTACCGCTACGAGTTCTTTCAGGCGGTGCGCCTGCTGCGCCGGCTGATGCGGGGCGAACCGCCGGGACGCTTCGCGCCGCCTCAGCGCGAATTCGTCCGCTTCCGCGCCCACCAATCGCTGGGTTTTCCGGCCAGCGAGATCCAGGCGCTCGAGCGGCCTGCCGAGGACGGCGCGGCGGTGATGACCGTCAACTTCATGGGCCTCACCGGACCGCAAGGCGCTCTTCCCATCGTCTACACCGCCCAGGTCATCGACCGGATCCGCGTGCGCGACCGCGCGATGCGGGATTTCTTCGATCTGTTCAACCACCGCATCATTTCGCTCTTCTACCGTGCCTGGGAGAAATACCGGTTCGCCGTCGCCTACGAGGCCGGCGAGCGGGCGGGTCTCACCCGTTACCTTCTGGATCTCATTGGGCTGGGAACACGCGGCCTGCAAGAACGCCAGGCGGTCGCCGACGATTCGCTGATCTTCTACACCGGGCTGCTCGCCCAGCGGCCGCGTTCGGCTACCGCCCTGCGGCTGGTCCTGGAGGACTATTTCGGCGTCCCGGTTTGGGTGGAACAGTTTGTGGGAGCTTGGTACCCGCTGGCCAGGGAAGACCGGTGCGAACTGGACGAATCGGATTCTTTCTCCTCCCGCCTCGGCGTCGGCGCGGTGGTCGGCGACGAGGTCTGGTCACAGCAATCGCGGGTGCGGATCGTGCTCGGGCCGCTGACGCGGAAGCAGTACCTGGCATTCCTTCCGGGCGGTCCGGCTTACGAGCCGCTCCGCTCGATCGTGCGTTTCTTCGGAAACCAGGAACTGGAGTTCGAAGCGCGGCTGATTCTGAAACGGGAGGAGACCCCGAAATGCGAACTAGGCGCCGAAGGAGACGAGGCGCCACAACTGGGTTGGATCACATGGGTGAATACAGCCGGGATGGACCACGATCCGGGTGACACTGTCTTGGAGCTGTGAGTGCGGCCCACTGCGGCTCCCTGGCAGGCCGGGTTGGCCATCCGGCCGGCAACTGGAACATAATCAAGTGTCCGGAGGAGGAAGGTGATGAGCATCAATCTGAAATCCCTCGTCGGGAAACTGAACAGGACGACGCGGAACGCCATGGAGGCTGCCGCCGGGTTGTGCGTCTCACGGGCGCACTACGACATCGAGATCGAGCACTACCTTCTCAAGCTGCTCGATATCCAGAACAGCGACCTCACGCCCATTCTGCGGCATTTCGAGATCGACACGTCCCGGCTGACCAAGGAACTCACCCGGAGCCTCGACAAACTCAAGACCGGCAACGCGCGCAACCCGGTCTTCAGCCCCAGCCTGGTGAAGATGCTCACCGAGGCGTGGACCATTGGCTCGGTCGATTACAACTCCGGCCAGATCCGCTCCGGGTTTACGATCCTGGCGCTGGTCACCGACGACGAGCTGTCGCGCATGATGCGCGACGTGAGCCGTGAGTTCACCCGGATCGATCCGGTGGAGCTGCGCCGGGACTTCCTGAAGATCATCGCGGCGTCCAAGGAAGAGGTGGCTTCGGCAGCCGCGGCTCCCGAAGCCGCCGCCCCCGGAGCCGCGGTCCGGCCGGGCAGCAAGACCCCGAACCTCGACCAGTTCACGAGCGATCTCACCGAAGCCGCGCGCCAGGGCAAGATCGATCCCGTCCTCGGGCGTGATTTCGAGATCCGCCAGATGATCGACATTCTCCTCCGCCGGCGGCAGAACAACCCGATCCTCACCGGCGAGGCCGGCGTCGGCAAGACGGCGGTGGTCGAGGGCTTCGCCCAGCGCGTCGTGGCGGGTGATGTACCTCCCCCTCTGCGCAACGTGATCATCCGGACCCTCGACCTGGCGCTGCTGCAGGCGGGGGCGGGAGTAAAAGGCGAGTTCGAAAACCGGCTCAAAGGGCTCCTCGAAGAGGTGAAGGCCTCGCCGACGCCGATCATCCTGTTCATCGACGAAGCGCACACGCTCATCGGCGCCGGCGGCCAGGCCGGCCAGGGCGACGCCGCCAACATTTTGAAACCAGCCCTGGCCCGGGGCGAGCTGCGCACCATCGCGGCCACCACCTGGTCGGAATACAAGAAGTACTTCGAAAAGGACCCCGCCCTCACCCGGCGGTTCCAGGTCATCAAAGTGGAAGAGCCCACCGAGGAGCAGTGCATGGTCATGCTTCGCGGCGTCGCCACTTCCCTCGAGAAACACCACCAGGTCCGGATTCTCGACGAGGGACTGGCCGCCGCCGTGCGCCTCTCCCACCGCTACATCGCCGGCCGGCAGTTGCCGGACAAGGCCGTCAGCGTCCTGGACACCGCCTGCGCCCGTCTCTCGCTGAGCCAGAGCGCTACCCCGGGGCCCATTGAAGACGCGCGACGGCGCCTCGACGACCTGAACGTCCAGGAGCGTATCTTGAAGCGCGAGGCGGCCGTCGGCGGCGACCACCAGGAGCGGCTCGAGGAGATCGCCAAGGAGAAGGTCACCGTCGGAGAACGCTTGAAGCAACTCGAGGAACGCTGGGAGAAAGAAAAGACCCTCGTCCAGCAGATCCGCGATCTGCGCGCGAAGATCGAGGCAGTGGCCGGCGGCGACGGCAAAGGCGACACTAACGGCGTCGGCGAGCTGCGTGGGCGTCTGGAGGAGCTGAACCGGGAACTCGAGGCCGTCCAGGGCGACGCTCCTTTGGTCCGGGTCACGGTGGATGCCAACATCGTGGGCGAGGTGATCTCCGGCTGGACAGGCATTCCCGTCGGCAAGATGGTCAAGGACGAAATCGCCACGGTCCTCTCGCTCAAGGACCTGCTCGCCCAGCGGGTCATCGGCCAGGACCATGCACTGGAAGCCATCTGCCAGCGCATCCAGACCTCCCGGGCGAGCCTCGACGATCCCGGTAAGCCCATCGGCGTGTTCCTCTTGGTCGGGCCCAGCGGCGTCGGGAAGACCGAAACCGCCCTGGCTCTGGCCGATCTGCTCTATGGCGGCGAGCGGAACCTGATCACCATCAACATGTCCGAGTTCCAGGAGGCCCACACGGTCTCCACGCTGAAAGGCTCGCCTCCGGGCTACGTCGGCTACGGCGAAGGCGGCGTGCTGACCGAAGCGGTACGCCGGCGGCCCTATTCGGTGGTACTGCTCGACGAAGTCGAAAAGGCGCACCCGGACGTGCTCGAACTCTTCTACCAGGTCTTCGACAAAGGCATGATGGAGGACGGCGAGGGGCGCGAGATCGACTTCAAGAACACGATCATCCTGCTCACCACCAACGCCTGCACCGACGAGATCATGAAGCTCACCGCCGACCCGGAGACGGCGCCGGAACCGGAAGCCCTGGCCTCGGCCCTGAAACCGGAGCTGAACAAGCTGTTCAAGCCGGCGTTCCTGGGCCGGATGCTGATCGTGCCCTACTACCCGATCCGTGACGAGGCGCTCAAGAAGATCATTCATCTGAAGCTCGACAAGATCAAGCGGCGGCTCATGGAGAACCACAAGATCGAGCTGATCCACGACGAGAGCCTCGTCGAGGAGGTAGCCCGCCGGTGCACCGAGGTCGAGAGCGGCGCGCGCAATGTGGACAACATCTTGACCAACACGCTGCTTCCCGACGTGGCGCGCCAGATCCTCGGCCGGATGGCGGAGGGCCAGCCGTTGCAGTCGATTCGGGTTTCGGTGGGAGAAGACGGCTCGTTCGTTTACGCATAGTACATATAGGAGGAGGAGTTTGCCACCGAATGTGCGCGGCCGCGTTCCGGGGCCGACGGGGGCGGAGGGACGGATTCCGGAATTCGGCGGCTTCCGCCCGCGAGGGAATCGCCGTCATGGCCCGCTCCGCGCTCCGGAGCGAACGCTGCTGGCCCAACTGACGCCGGAGGAGTCACCGGAGACCGCTACCGACGCGACAGCGCCGGAAAGCGAGATTCGCCTCGTCGAGCCGTCTGCCGTCCCCGGCCAGCCCACGGCGCTCGAAGACTACGATTTCCCGCTGTTCGGCTCCCAGGGTACGCCCACTGCCGAGGACGTGGTTCAGGGCAACCTGGACAACTGCCCGGTGGCGGCGACCCTGGCCGCGCTGGCGCATGCCCGGCCGGAAGTGATTCAGAACATGCTCTCGGAACAGCACGCCCGGGTGCGTTCCCGGGTGCATGGAGATCCTCAGGGCCGCTATCCCCACGAATCCCGCCGTCTGATCACCGTGCGGCTGCCCGGGGGCCAGCCGGTCCGGGTGAGCGGGCTGCTTTGGCGGATGTGGGGAAACGTGGCCTACGCCCGTTCGGCGAGCGGAAGCATCTCGTGGATGAGCTACATCGAGAAGGCTTACGCTTCGCAGTTCTCCGGCGGGTACCAGACGCTGGCCCGGGTAGGCGAGGAAGCTCCCGGGATCCCGGACACCCGGGAAGTCTTCGCCGCGCTCACCGGCTCTTGGATGATGGCCTATCTCGTCGAGGACACTCTCTTCCACGCCGACGGCGCCGCCGACGCCCTGCGCGCGGGGACCCTCGAAGAGTTGCTGGCCCGAGCCCGGGCCCGGCCCACGATCGCCGCCTCCCGCAACGAACTGCCGCCCGAAGGACGGATCGAGGCAAACCATTCTTACGCTGTGCTGGGCTTTCGCCGCGGCGCCGTCCAGCTTCGCAACCCCCGAGGCGGTCCCCACGCTACTTTCCAGATCCCGTTCGAGTTGTTCCGCCAGGCGTTCCAGGCCGTGTTGCAAACCGAAGACTAGAAAAAGATCCGGAGGAGTACGATGTCAGAATTCACGCAAGAAGGCCGGTTGATCGCCATCGACACGCCGCTGGGCCCCGATGTTCTCTTGCTGCGATCCTTCACCGGCACGGAGGGTATGTCGCAGATCTTTCGGTTCCGTCTCGACATGCTGAGCACCGACTTCAACATCAATTTCGACGACATCGTCGGCAAGAGGGTCACCATCCGCATCCTGCTCGAGGACGGCAGCTACCGGTATCTGAACGGCTACATCAGCCGGTTCGCCCAGCTACCCGTCGAAGGCCACCTGGCCCGCTACGAAGCCGAGATGGTGCCCTGGCTCTGGTTCCTCACCCGGGCCGCCGACTGCCGGATCTTCCAGGAAAAGAGCGTCCCGGACATCATCTCGAAGGTCTTCAAGGACTACGGCTTCTCCGACTTCGAGCTGAAGCTTCAGAAAAGTTACGAGCCTCGCGTCTACTGCGTCCAGTACCGCGAAACGGCGGCCAACTTCGTTATGCGCCTGATGGAGGAAGAGGGCATCTTCTTCTTCTTCCGGCATGAGAACGGCAGCCACGTCATGGTGATCGGCGACGCACCGTCTGTCCACCAGCCCATTCCACAGCAGCCGCTGATCCGTTACGAGCACACTCTGGGGCCCGCTCCCGAGCGGGGAGAGGACGTCATCACCGAGTGGCGCTACGAGCATGAGCTGCGCACCGGCCGTTACGCGCTGAACGACTACAACTTCGAGACGCCCTCCACCAGCCTGCTCTCCCAGATCGACAGCACCATCGACCAGGGCGGCAACAAGAAGTACGAGGTCTACGACTATCCGGGCGACTATCTGGACCGAAGCCGCGGCGACAAACTCGTCCGCCTGCGAATCGAAGAGGAAGAGACGCCGCACGAGGTGGTCTCCGGCGCCAGCAACTGCCGGGCCCTTGCTGTCGGCTTCGCCTTCGAACTCACCGACCACGAGCGTCGCGACCAGAACGTCGAGTACGTGGTCACCTCCATCGCCCACAGCGGCCACAGCGGCGCCTTCATCGCCGGCACGCCCGGCGAAGGCGCCAGCTACGCCAACCGCTTCACCTGCATCCCGTCTCGCGTCCCTTACCGGCCGCTGCGCAAGACGCCGAAACCGGTCGTCGAGGGCGTGCAGACGGCCGTAGTGGTCGGCCCGTCGGGCGAAGAGATCTACACGGACAAGTACGGCCGCGTGAAGGTCCAGTTCCACTGGGACCGCCTCGGCAAGAAGAACGAGAAGAGTTCCTGCTGGATCCGCGTCTCCGAGCCTTGGGCCGGCAAGAACTGGGGCGCCGTGTTCCTGCCCCGCATCGGGCAAGAGGTGATTGTCGATTTCCTGGAGGGCGACCCCGACCGGCCCATCATCACCGGGCGCGTCTACAACGCCGAACAGATGCCGCCCTACAAGCTTCCGGATCATCAGACCCGCAGCGGCATCAAGACCCGCAGCACGAAGGGCGGCGGCGGCTCCAACTACAACGAGATCCGTTTCGAGGACAAGAAGGGCCAGGAAGAGATTCACATCCACGCCGAGCGGAACCTGCGCACGATGGTGGAAGCCGACGAAACCCGGACGGTCGGCGGCCAGCGGACCACGACCATCCAGAAAGACGACAAGCTCACCGTCAAGGAGGGCGACCGGATCGTCATCGTCGAGCAGAAGGACCACAAGACCGAGGTCTCGATGGGCAACCATGACACCCAGGTCAAGATGGGCAACCGCACCGCCAAAATCAGCATGGGCAACGAGGAAGTGGAAGTCAGCCTCGGCAACGTCACCCACAAGGCCCCGGTCGGAACTTACAAAGTGGAAGCGATGACGGTGAAGGTGCAGGCCACCGCCATGATCGAGCTGGTCTGCGGCGCCAGCAAGATCACCATGAATCCGGGCATGATCATCATGCAGGCGCCGCTGATCAAGATCAACTGAGGGGACCACAGTGTTACCGGCAGCGCGTATTACCGATACCACCGCCCATGGCGGCCTCATCACCACCGCCTTCCCCACCGTCTTGATCGGCAACCGGCCGGCCGCGCGGATTACCGACATGCATACCTGTCCGCTGTCCACCGGGCCGGTCCCCCATGTCGGCGGCCCTATCATCTTAGGCGCCTTTACGGTCCTGACCGGCAACATGCCCCAGTCCCGGATTTCCGATACGGCCATCTGCGTCGGCCCGCCGGACACGATCGTCGTGGGCGAATTCACCGTCCTGGTCGGGATGGCGGGAGGCGCGGGGCTGGGCGGGCTTCTGGCGGGCCTGGGCATGGCTATAGGGGCACTCTTGAAGCCACCTTACCCACGCGCCGCGATGCGCCCGGATGGGACTGTCGTCACCGAATACAACGAGTACATAACTATTGAGGGCTCACCGGAGTATCAGGCCGCGGTGGCCCACGATCTGGATCAGTTCCTTTCGACGAAGACCGGCAAGGAATGGGCGAAACGCTACGAGAAGACCGGGCGGAAGACAACCATCCAGCCGATCCCCTCGGGCAAGAACCATGCGAATGCGTACGCCCGGGCCGCATCGAAAAACGCTTATCTGAAGTCTGACAAGACCCCTGGGGCAGGCTCCGACTCGACGGTGATGTACAACCCGTCGTTGCACCTTACATACAAGGCCGAGGACGGCAGTACTCAAACCCTGGAGCCGAGTGATGTATTGGCCCACGAGCTTATCCACTCGCTGCACAACGCCGAAGGGACCAACAGGAGGAAGTTCAAGGATCCAAAGGACCCATCCGACAACCAGGAGGAAGCCCAGACGATCGGCGTCCACGGTTTCGAGAAAGAACCGGTCTCGGAACGCAGCCTCATGAAAGAGAAAGGAAAGCCGGTCCGGCCGAACCACAACGCGGCAACATCGCTGACTTACCGGGACGAGGCGGGCAACTGGTACAACATGCGCCGGGGGCCCAACGGAAAATGGACCCGATCCAAGGCGAAGGCGCCCCCGGGGGCCGACTGGCGTCCCAGCAGGTAGGCCCCGATGGAGGAAATTGCGGACGTTTCCCGAAGACGGTTGCTGGCATGGGTTGCCGGCGCGTTGGGCGCCGCGTTCTCGTGTCGGCGGGAGGCGAGAGAGGGCCATATGAATTCAGCCGAAGCACGATCCACTGACGTGATTCTGAGAGCAGCCTTTCAATTGACTCCGGAAGAGCTGCGAGTCGCCTACCGGCTCGAAAACCACAGCCGGTCCGTGCTGGCCGTCTATGACGGCGCGGGCACTCCGGCTCCCGACGATACCGAAAGCTGGCCTGATCTTACAGAAAATGTCTACCTGAGCTTTCAGGAACCGGCAACGCTGCATCTCAAGCGGATCCGTCCTCCGCTGCCCGAGGATGAGGACATCACGTTCGTCAACATCCCGGTCGCCAGCCGCCTCGAGCCCGGGGCTGTCCGCAGAACCCGGTTCGCTTTGAAGCTGCCGCTCTCGGAGTTCAACGAGTACTACCCGGACTATCCCGGCGCACAGTGGGCGGAACGCACCGCCACGGAAGTGCAGCTCTGGATCGGATACTTCCGGGCCACCCCCGAAACGGAATTCCAGCCGCTGCCGGACGCGCCTCACATATTTTCGCTGGGCGGGCAATTCGGCGAACAGGAGTTCGTCACCGCCAGGCAAGCCCTGACGGTCAAGGTCCGCGTCCGGACCGACCCCGTCTTCCAGCGTCTTTGAGCCATGGCCCTAGTGATCGAAATCTCCGCCCCTGCCCGACGCTTCACCGTCGCCAAGGCCCAGCGGCTCACCGTCGGGCGCACCGAGGCCGCCCGCCTCACCGTCCCTCAGGACACCTCGCTCGACGACGTCCACTTCCTGCTCGACTACGACGGCGCGAAGGTCCGCCTCGAGAACACCAGCAAGAAGGGCACGCTCGTCAACGGCAAACGCGCCGACAAGGCCGAGCTCGGCGACGGTGACCGCATCACCGCCGGCCGCACCACCTTCCTTCTCCACACGCCCGTCCCTCCGGACAAAGTCACTGGCGAGGTGCTGCTCGGCTCCTGGTCCATCAAGACCGTGCCCGAAGGCTGGGAGCTGCTCGAGGGCTTCGGTTTCCGCCGCAAGGGCGGCCGGGAGTTCGTTCACAACCTGGCGTTCACCGAAGACCTGCTCGAGGACGGCCAGACCCTCGACGCCTACCTCGAACGCCAGCAGCTCGGCCTCCGCGCCTTTCTCGAGAAGGAAGACGTCTCGTTCGAGAGGCATGAGCCGGCGCCCGTCGCCGGGGCCGAAGAGACGCTCACCGTCTCCGTCCAGGCCACCCCGCCCGGCGGGCCCGAAGGAGGCGTGCTCCAGTGGCAGATCTACGCGCGGCGCGAGCGGCTGCTCGGCGTAGTCACCGCCACCTTCCGGCCGTCGGAGAACGCCGAGGCCGAGCGGTTCCTCCGCGCACTCGCCAAGGTTCTGGAACTGCGGCCCGCCGCCCCGCCTCCGCCGGAGCCGGCTCCGCCGGGAGCCGGGACACCCGGCGAGGCAGCCGCCGGGGCCTGACCGCCCGAAGCAGTAGAATGGCTTCATGGCCTGGGACTGGAGACCTGTAGCGCTGGGAATCTTCGCCGCCTTCGCTATGAGCTGCGGGAGCGCCGTGGGGACCTCGCCCGCCGCCGAGCCGCCTCCCAATACGCTCACCGCGAAAGAACAAGCGGCCGGCTGGCGGCTGCTGTTCGACGGAAAGACGCTCGACGGATGGGAAGATCCCGCCAAGGAAACCCCGCCCGGCGACGCCTGGACCGTCGAGGACGGCTGCATCAAGGCCGTCGCCCGCCCGCGGATCCGCGAGGACCTCTTCACCCTGGAAAGCTTCGGCGACTTCGAGCTGTCTTTCGAGTGGAAGATCTCCCCGCGCGGCAACAGCGGCGTCAAGTACCGTGTCCAGGACCGCGCCGTGCTGATCAAGGGCAAGACCAACCCCAACGCGAAGCGCTTCGAAGACATCGTGGACTACGAGTTGGAGCACCGGTTAGGAGACCGCTCAAAAATCGGCCCCGACGACAAGATGGAAGAGTACGTGATCGCCTTCGAGTACCAGCTCATCGACGATCAGGGACATCCCGACGCCCGGCGCGGCGGCGACCGGGTCACCGGCGCCATCTACTCGATGGTCGCGCCCACCAGCCACCCCACCCGGCCCGCGGGCGAGTGGAACCGTTCCCGCATCGTGCTCCGCGGCAACCACGTGGAACACTGGCTCAACGGCGAGAAGGTGGTGGATACCGACCTGGACGCCCCCGGGATCGCCGCCGGTCTGGAGAAGCGCTGGGGAAAAGAGTCGCCGGTCTACCGTCTCCTCACCGAACAGCCCAGGAAGCGGACCCCCATCGCCCTGCAGCACCACAACGACGAAGCCTGGTTCCGCAGCATCAAGATCCGGCCGCTGTGAGCGCTGCCCCTGCCTTCGCCTCCTAAGCGCCTTCACGTGCCCCGGCGGCCAAGGCGGAAGAAACAATACGGCGCCAAGGCGATCCAGACGACCAGCAGCGCCCACACCCGTCCGGCGCTGAGATCGTAGTTCGCCAGCAGCGCGGCCCGCGGCCTCCCCGCCACGTAGCGCCCGAACAGGAACTCGAACGCTACGGTCATCACGAGCCAGACGAGGCCCACCGCCAGCGCCGCCCGGCCCGAGGGCAGCGGCCGCCGCCTCACGATCCAGCCGATGTAGAACCCGAACAGCACGATCGCCGTCAGGGTGGAGAGCTGATGGGCGCGCAGTTCGCTCATATATGGGGCGTAGGCCAGTTCCCGGAGCGTCCCGTTCACGATGGCGATTGCCAGCATCGGGAACCAGGCCGCCACGTATTGGAGCGTCACCCGCCGCATTTCCACCGGCCCCGCGTTCTGCCGCCGGGTCCCCACCCTATCACAGGAGCGCGGCCGCAGCCGTTGGAAAATTCTGGTGACGCCGCCGCGGGCGAGGCCACTGTTATTGAGAGATGCTCTTCCGCACCCGCAGCGCCGCCGTGTTCGGGATCGACGCCCACCCCATCGACGTCGAAGTGGACATGTACGCCGGCTCGGAGCGCGATTTCGTCACCGTCGGCATGCCCGACACAGCGGTGAAGGAGAGCCGGGAGCGGATCAAGTCCGCCCTGATGAACTCCGGCTTCGGCTATCCCTCGAAATCGGTCACCATCAACCTCGCCCCGGCCAACGTGCGCAAAGAAGGGGCCGGATTCGACCTGCCCATGGCCCTCGGCATTCTGGGCGCCATGGGCATCGTCAAGAAGGCCGACGGACACCTGTTCGCCGGCGAGCTCTCCCTCGACGGCTCGGTCCGCCCCGTCCGCGGCGTCCTATCCATCGCGGTCTGCGCCCGCCAGACCGGCGCCCGCAAGCTCATCGTTCCCTGCGAGAACGCCGCCGAAGCCGCCGTCGTCGAAGGCGTCCGGGTCTACGGCGTCCAGCATCTGACCGAAGCCGTGGACGTGGTGAACGAGCCGGACCGCCACTCCCCCGCCCCGAAGGCCGCGCCCGCCGCCTCGAACGGCGGAGACGGGGAACTCGACTTTGCCGAAGTCCGGGGCCAGTTGAGCGCCAAGCGGGCTCTGATGGTCGCCGCCGCCGGGGCCCACAACGTCCTGATGATCGGTCCGCCCGGCAGTGGCAAGACGATGCTGGCCAAGCGCCTGCCGGGCATCCTTCCGCCCCTCACCTTCGAAGAAGCCCTCGAAACGACCAAGATCCACAGCGTGGCCGGAACGCTGCCGCCGGATTCCGGCCTCTTGCTGGCCCGCCCCTTCCGCGCCCCGCACCACACCGTCTCGGCCGCGGGCCTGATCGGCGGCGGCGCCGGCATGCCCGGTCCGGGCGAGGTCAGCCTGGCGCACAACGGCGTGCTCTTCTTGGACGAACTCCCCGAGTTCCCCCGCAACATCCTGGAGCTGCTGCGCCAGCCGGTCGAGGACGGCTCGGTCACCCTGGCCCGCGCCAACATCACCCTTTCGTTCCCGGCCAACTTCATGCTCGTCGGAGCAATGAATCCCTGCCCGTGCGGCTATTACGGAGACGCCACGCGGGAGTGCCGCTGCACCGGGGCCATCATCCAGCGCTATCTGGGCAAGATCAGCGGGCCGCTGCTCGACCGCATCGATCTCCATATCGAGGTGCCCGCGGTCGCCTACCGGGAGCTGCGGGGCAAGAGCGACGGCGTCTCCTCGGAGCAGATGCGCCAGCGGGTGCTGGCCGCGCGGGAGATCCAGCGCCGGCGGGGCTTCTACAACTCCCAGATCCCCCAGCGGCGTCTGCGGGAGCTGTGCGCCCTGGACGAGGCCGGCGAGCGCACCCTCGAGACGGCCGTCCGCCGCATGGGCCTCTCGGCCCGGGCCCATGACCGCATCCTCAAGGTCGCCCGCACCATCGCCGACCTGGGCGGCTCCGACGCCGTCTCGGCCAAGCACGTCGCCGAAGCGGTCCAGTACCGCAGCCTGGACCGCGAGTACTGGCAGTGAACACGGGCAGGTCCTGTCGGTCGGCCGCCTGAAGCGCTGGCCCGGGCTTATCCCCCCGCACGCCCTCAGTGGTCCGCCACGCCGCCGTCGCGGAACACGTAGTTGGGCCGGTTCACCGGCCGGTAGGGGTGCTTCGCGGCCACTTTCTCGTTCAGGCGCACCCCGAGGCCCGGCTTGCCCGGCAGCTCGGCGAAGCCGTCCCTCACCACGGCCCCCTCGCCGTGGAACAGGTCCTGGATCCACGCTTCCCGCCGCGGGTTGTACTCCTGGATCACGCAGGCCGGCGTGGTGGCGTCCACGTGGAGCGAGGCCATGGTGCTCACCTCGCTCTGGGGATTGTGCGGGGCCATCTCCACCCGGTGGGCTTCGGCGATGGCGCCGATCTTCTTCATCTCCAGGATGCCGCCGGCGTGCACCACGTCCGGTTGGATGTAGTTCACCAGGTGGCGCTCGCAGAATGCGGTGAAGCCGTATTTGGTGAACGACCGCTCGCCGGTGGCCAGCGGCACTCTGGTCTTCTGGCGCAGCAGGGCCAGCTCGTCCAGGTCTTCGAGCTGCGTGGGCTCCTCGACGAAGAACGGCCGCAGATGCTCGACGCCGGTGCAGAACTCGATGGCCATCACCGTCGTGAGCTTGCCGTGGGCGTCCACGCAGACGTCGAAGTCGTCGCCCACCGCTTTGCGCACCGCCTCCAGCCGCCGGATGCCCTCGCGAACGGCGAAGTGAGGGATCACCAGGTTGTCGTCCACCCGGATGAACCCCGACTTGGCCGCCGTGTAGCCTTCCTCTTTGGCTTGAAGGAACGCCTCCGGCCTCGAGCCGACGTCCTTGTACATCCGGATGCGCTTCCGCGCACCGCCCCCGAGCAGCTTGTAGATGGGCACGCCGAGCGCCTGGCCCAGGATGTCCCACAGGGCGATCTCCACGGCGCTGATGGCGCTGTTGAGCACCGGTCCGCCGCGCCAGCGCGGGTAGCGGAACATGCCCTGCCACAGCAGCTCGATGTCGGTCGGATCCTTGCCCACCAGGAACCGTTTGTGCTCCATGATGGCCTGGGCGATGGTGGCTTCCTTGCTCGTGACCGATCCTTCGCCCAACCCCACGAGTCCCTGGTTGGTGTAGACCTTGCAGAAGACCCAATTGACACGGCCTACGTTGACGACGAACGTCTTGAGGTCCGTGATCTTCAGGTGGAATACCTTGGCCTTCCCGGCCGCCCGGCTTACCGAGTCCCACACCGGGGCCAGCACGCCGAATCCCGCGGCCCGAAGAAATCTCCGCCGATCGATTCCTCGCTTCATAGCGGAGAAACTATAGCAGATCAGCGGCGGAATGCAGAGGGCGCCGAGTGAAGGCGCAGCCTGTCTCACCCGGCTCGGGTGCGGATGCGTCATAAAACCGGCTGCGCCGGGAGTCTTTTTGATATAGCCTGAAAACGCGGAGACCGGCGGAGCCGCCGCATGAAGGAAAAGGCCGCGGACATCCTTGCGCTCGATCTGGCGGGGGCTCTCGTGCGCCCTTCTTCGCGCCCGGCGCGGCTCGAGCGGGAGATCACAGAGATCTTCACCCGGCTCCGGATGCCGGTCTACCGTTATGTGCTCGGTATTCTGGCCGATCCGGCCGAAGCCGAAGATGTCGCGCAAGAAGCGTTCCTCCGGCTCTACACCGTGGTTCGCGCCGGCGGGCGGGTAGAGAACGTCCCGGCTTGGATCTTTCGTACCGCGCATAACCTTGCCGTGGACCGGCTGCGCACCGTGGAGCGGCGGCAGGCCTGTGACATCGAGAGTTTGGACGAGTTGACGGGAGTCCGCGCCGAGCCCGCCTCGGTGGAAAGAGACCTCGCGGAGAAGGAGCGGCGGGAGGCGGTGCGCAGCGCCCTGGCGGCGCTGTCGCCGCAGGAACGCCGCTGTGTGGACTTGCGCTCCGAGGGGCTGCGGTACCGGGAAATCGCCGATGTGCTCGGGGTAAGCCTTTCTACGGTGCAGACCTTCTTGACCCGCGCGCTGCGGAAACTGATGAAGGAAGTCGATGCTTAGCCGGATACCGATGAAGTGGCTTTCGCGCCTGCGGCACCTCTCCGACGAGGAGCTGCTGGGCTACCTCGACGGCGAGCTGGACGCCCGCCACGCCGCCCGGGTGAAGCGCCACCTCGAAGGATGCTGGGACTGCCGCAGCCGCGTGCGGCAGATGGAAGAAGCCATCGAAGCTCTCTCCCGCTGGCGCCCGGCCAGGCTGCACGCCGAAATGGAGCCTCCCCCGAAAGGCTGGCGGGAGTTCCCCATCCGCTTGGAACAGCTCGCCGCCAGCCCGGTGGAGGCCGATTCCACCCGCCGCTGGATGCGGGGAACGCGGGTCTGGAAGCTCGCCGGAGCAACCGCCGCAGTGGCGGCGCTGGCCCTGTGGCTGCCGGAGTTCGGGGGCTTCCGCCTCTCAGCCAAGGAGCTGATCGCCGCGATGATCCGGCACGAAGCGGCCGTCGCCGCCAGCGCAGAAAACGCGGTGTTACACCGCACGGTCCGGGTCTCTTGCACGCCGCCGGAGTTCGTTCCTCCGGGCCCGAGCATCCTCGAGAACTGGCACGCGTTGCGCCACCGAAAGGTCCGGCGGGAGGGAAACCTGAAACTGTGGGCGAAGCTCGCACCCGTCTTCCAGGCGAACGCCATGAATCTCGAGGATGCCCTGTCGGCGGCCTCCTTCAACAACTGGCGCGCCTCGCTGGCGGATCCGGTGGACACCGTCCGTAAGGTCCGCCTGGAAGACGGCTCGGCCGGCTGGTTGCTGGAAACGCGCAATCCGGGCTCCGCCGGCCGGTTCGGCATCACCGGGGCGGAGCTGCTTGTCCGGGCGTCGGACTGGCAGCCTGTCCGTCAGGTGCTCCGCTTCCGCTCACCCGGCGGCGATGTGGAGTGCGAATTCACTACACTGCGCCTGGAAGCTTTGTCTTGGAACGCGATTCCCCCGTCTGTGTTCGCCGAACGGGAGCCGCCCGGCCGGCCGGCGACCGCAATGATGGAAGGTACCGCCGCCAAGCCGTCGCCGCCTGCGGCAACGCTGCGTTCCGAAGTGGAAGCGTTGTACGCACTGCACCGAATCGGGGCGTGCCGCCGTGGCGGTTTCGATCTCCGGCGGACCGCGGAGGGCGCGATCGAGCTGCGCGGGGCGGCCTCTACAGCCGAAGAAGCAGAGCAGATCGCCTCCGCCGTGCGAGGCATCCCCGGGCTGGTCCTTCACATCCAGGCTCCCGGTCCGACGGTCGCCGGCGCGCCAGTAGAGGCGGCGGATCGAGCGGCGGCCGCCGGCCCGGTTCCGGGTAGATTCCCCGCCGAACCCGCGCTCCGGCGGCTGCTTGCCGGACCGGATCCAGGGGTAGTGGAACGCAAAGTAGCCGGCTTTGCTACGGCGGTGGTGACCCTGTCCCAGGAGGCATGGGCCGATGCCTGGGCTCTTCATCGCCTCACAAGCCGGCTCCCCGAGGGCGCCCTGGCCCAGTTGGACCGCAGCTCCCGGTGGCTGGTGGAAGTCATGCTGCGCGAACACTCGGCGGCCCTCCAGCGCGCTCTCGGCCGGTTACAGGACCGTCTCGCGCCTGTGGCCGGAGAGCCTCCCGGCGCCTCGACCCGCCCGGCGGCTTCCGCCATTTCCCCTGGGCAGCTCTCCCGGCAGATTCTCGACGCGGTCTCGCGGGCCAACACGCTCTCGTTCGAGCTCTTCACCGTCTCTGACACGCCGCCGCGCGACCGCGATGTCCGGGAGGGCTTACAAGAGCTTCTCCTGCGCGTAGCCGCCGCCAGGGAGGGCGCAAGTGAGTTTCAGCAACTCGTCGCCCAGGCTGGCCGTGGGGCCGGCTCGCCATGGACGGCAAACGAGTAGCGTTCGAGACGCCGCAGAAAAAGACCGGTTTTGCACCTCATCTGTTATACGCTTAGGAGGGGCGATGAGGGTCGGCTTTCAGGTTCGTTTCCTGGCGGCCGCCGTGGGGCTCGCGCTGCTGGGCAGGGGGATCGTTTCCGCCCAGACCGCCGCGATTGCAGGCGTCGTGTCGGATACCTCCGGCGCCGCGGTTCCCGGAGTGCGCGTCACCGCCAGTAACGAGGCCACCGGCTTGCTTCGCACCGTCTCCTCCAACTTGCTCGGAGACTATGTGATTCCTCTCCTGCCACCCGGTGTTTACCGGGTCACCGTGCTGGCCCCCGGCTTCCGGCCCTTCAGTCGCGCCGGCGTCCGGATCAGGGTGAATCAGACCGTACGGCTGGACTTTCGGCTTACCCTCGAACCGGTCCACCAGACAGTGACCATTCCGGAACAGCCGGCCATGATCGAGACCCGTTCCGGAGCGCTCAAGAGCGCCATCGACTCCCGCCGCATCCGGGAACTGCCGCTGAACGGACGGAACCCCCTGGAGCTTCAGTACCTGATTGCCGGCGTGGGATGGACCACCGCTCTCGGGCAGGCCCAGAACCGCGGCGTCTCCATCAACGGCTCCCGCCCGAATACGAACAACTACACGCTGGACGGCGGCGACAACCACGATCCCTACTTCAATACGCCCGCCGTGTTCCCCTCGCCGGACGCCCTGCAGGAGTTCACCATTCAGACGAGCTCTTACAGCGCGGCCGGCGGCCGGAACTCCGGGGCCCGCATGAACGCCGTGACGAAATCCGGCACCAACGAGCTCCACGGCTCCCTTTTCGAGTTCGTCCGGAACCAGAAGCTCAACGCGCGGAACTTCTTCGCCAACGACGTGCCGCCGTTCAAGCGGAATCAGTTCGGGGCCACCCTGGGCGGCCCCATCCACCGCAACCGGACCTTCTTCTTCATCGCCTGGCAGACCACGTACCAGCGCAGCTCGCCCGCCTCCCAGACCGCCACCGTGCCTTCAGCCGCCCAGCGTACCGGCGACTTTACCGCCCTCGGCAAGCCTTTGAAGGATCCGGCCGGCGGCTTCTTCCCGGACAACCTTATTCCGCAGACCCGGATACGCCCCGCGGCGCGCCGGTTCCTCAACGCCTTCGTGCCGGAGCCCAACCGCCCGGACAACCTTTACAGCTTTTCGAGCGACGAACGGCTCGACGAGCACCAGTGGATCGGCCGGTTGGACCACCGCCTCGGCCGGGCTGACCAGCTTGTCGGACGCGCGGTCTACAACTTCCGCGACCGGCGTGAGGCGACGGGGAACCTCCCCGGATTCTTCGCCGCCATCGCCTATCACAACCTCAACTTGACGGGCGTGAGCACCCACGTCTTCGGGCCGCGGATGATCAACCGCCTCACCGTTTCCTTGATCCGGATCAACCGGCGGCAGCAGAGCGTCGTTCCCGGCAACCGAACCTGGACGGACTTGGGCGCCGGTTTCGCGCGCGCCTTTCGAGGCGATGCGCCCGCCGCTCACGATACGCGGGTCGCGGGTTATTTCCACGCTTTCTCGCGCTTCCCCCTAGCCCATAGACGCAGCAGCGCCCAGCTCTCCGACGGCCTCAGTCTGACCCGCGGCTCCCACCTTCTCCAGATCGGCGGCGACCTCCGCTGGAGCCGTTTGAACCTTCAGGAGTTCTATCTGGGTGACCCGCTTCTGCGTTTCCGCAGCCGGTTCACCGGCGACGCGGCGGCGGATCTGCTCCTTGGCCGCCCTCAAGAAGCGGTCCAGATCGCCGAAGACGCCAACCGCCCCCGCTCCCGCGAGTACGCCCTCTACGTTCAGGACGATTGGAAAGCCGCCTCGCGGCTCACCTGGAATCTCGGCTTGCGGTGGGAGTCCTACTTGCCCTTCGTGGATGAATTCGACCGGTTCGCCCAGATCCGGCCGGGCTGGCGCTCCAGCCTTTACCCCAACGCGCCGCCGGGCCTCGTCTTCGCCGGAGATCCCGGCGTCCCCCGCTCCACGTTACGCAACATCTGGACGAACTTCGGGCCGCGTTTCGGCTTCGCCTTGGACCCGACCGGCGCCGGCAAGTTCACCGTGCGCGGCGGCTACGGCGTCTTCTACTCGCAAATCCGCCAGCAGGCGCACAACCAGATCTCCACCAACCAGCCCTTTTCCTTGAAGTTGATCATGACCGAGCCCCCGGGCGGGCTCGACGATCCCTATGCTCCGGGAGTCAATCCGTTTCCTTACGTCCCCCCGGCCACGGCCGCCGACAGGAGGAACTACCGTTTCCGCCTGCCGCTGGCGATCACCCAGTGGTCGCCGGATTTCCGCAACGCCGTCGTCCAGCAGTGGAACCTGAGCCTCCAGCGCCAGCTCGGCGCGAACCACCTGGTCACCGCCGCCTACGTGGGCAGCAAAGGCAACCACCTGTTCATGAGGAACGAACTGAACCCGGGCCTCTACGACGGCTCGGAGCGCCCTCTCGACGAGCGCCGGCTCCTGGCGCCTTGGTTCAGCTCCGTGCGGAATCAGACGAGTATCGGCAATTCCACCTATCACTCGCTGCAACTCACCTTCGAGCGGCGCTTCACCGGAGGTCTGAGTGTCCTGGCCAACTACACCTTCGGCAAGCTCCTCGATGACGCCTCCTCGGACAACGACATGCCGGCCAACCCGTGGAACCTCCGCGCCGAAAAAGGCCGCTCGGATTTCGACATGACACACCGTTTCGTGGCCTCATTCGTCTGGGATCTGCCCGACACCCGCCGGCCGGGGCGGCTGGGGCGTGCGGTGCTCCACGGGTGGCAACTGAACGGTGTCGTAGTGGCGCATTCCGGCCGCTGGCTGACCATCATCTCCGGATTGGACAATTCCGGCTCCGGCGTCAACCAGGATCGCGCCGACCTGGTGGGCGATCCGTCGCTGCCCTCCGGCCGTCCCCGGGCGGAGATCGTCCGGCGGTACTTCAACACCGCGGCTTTCGCTCCCAACCCGCCTGGTACCTTCGGCACGGCGGGACGTAACATCATTCAAGGGCCGGGCCTCTTCGTCGTCAACCTCGGGGCCATCAAGAGCTTCCGGCTCGGCGAACAGCGCCTCGTCGAGATCCGCACGGAATTCTTCAACCTCCTCAACCGGGTGAACCTCGGCAACCCGAACACGAACCTCAGCTCGACAAAGTTCGGCTACGTCACGACCGCGGGAGAACCCCGGGTAATTCAGCTCGCCGCCAAGTTCGTCTTCTGATCCCAAAGCGGGGCGCCCGTGGCCGGGGAAACCCCTGTCATAAAAACATCCCACTGGTTCGTTCCCCACAACAGAGCGGCGGCGTCCGAGGCGCCGCCAATACGTGTACGCCGGTTGGGCTGGGAAACGCTCCCGTGCCGCCCGCCGGTTCGACAGGGAGGTCTTAGATGAAGGCGCAACTTTCGCGGCGAACGCCGCTTCTGTTTCTCTTCGCGCTCCTGCTGCCCGCCGCCTTGATGGCGCAGGGTACGGTAACGATCTTCGGGACAGTGACCGACTCGACCGGAGCCGTGGTGCCCGGCGCCAAGGTCACCGTCAACAACGTCCTTACGGGACTGACGCGCGAGACCACGACGAACGAAGCCGGCAACTACGTGGTCTCCCAACTCCCCGTGGGGGTCTATTCGGTCACCGTCGAGGCCGAAGGCTTCAAGACCGCCGTCCAGGACGACATCCGCGTGCAGGTGGACGAGAACCGCCGCGTGGACCTGGCTTTGGAAGTCGGCGCGGTGACCGAAAGCATCACCGTCGAGGCCGCCGTCGCCCAGGTGGAAACGCGCGAGGGCGCCATCAAAGAAGTCATCGACGCCGAACGCATCGTCGAGCTGCCGCTGAACGGCCGCAACCCCATCGAGCTTCAGTATCTCGTCGCCGGCGTCGGCCGCCGCACCGGAAGGGGCCAGGCGCAGAACCCCTCGGTGTCGATCAACGGGACCCGCACCAACGCCAACAACTACACTCTGGACGGCGGCGACAACCACGACCCGTACTTCAACTCACCGGCCGCCTTCCCCAACCCCGACGCCTTGCAGGAGTTCAGCATCCAAACCAATTCCTACGCCGCCGACAAGGGGCGCAACGCCGGCATCATCATGAACGCGGTCACCAAGTCGGGAACCAACGAGTTCCACGGAACCGCCTTCGAATTCCTCCGCAACGAAAAACTGAACGCCCGGAACTTCTTCGCCAACGACGTGCCGCCCTTCAAGCGGAATCAATACGGGGGCACCTTCGGCGGCCCCATCGTCCGGGACAAACTCTTCTTCTTCGGCTCCTACCAAGGTACGCGGGAACGAAGCGCACCGGGTTCGGTCACGGCTACGGTCCTGACCGAAGCCCAGCGGGGCGGCGATTTCTCAGGACTCTCCAAGACCATCAAGGATCCCACCACCGGCCAGCCGTTCCCCGGAAACGTCATCCCGTCGGACCGCTTGAGCCAGCCGGCGCTGAACTTCCTCGACGCGTTCATCCCCCTGCCGAACCGCGGCGAGGATCTCTACACATTCGCCAGCCAGCAGTTGATCAATGACGAGCAGGTCATCACCAAGGTCGACTACAACGTCAGCGACGCCAACCGCCTCTACGGGAGGCTGTTTTACAACTACAACTACACGGAACAGGCCGTCGGCAACATCCCGGGGTTCCTCGCCGGCATCGACTACCGGAACTGGAACATCGTCGTCAACGATACCCACGTCTTCACGCCCACCCTGCTGAACAGCGTGACCTTCACCTTCGCCGACATCGACCGCGTGCAGAACTCCATCGTGCCCGGCAACAAGACGTGGATGGACCTCGGGGCCGGCTTCACCAGGACGATGACCGCCGACGCTCCCGCCGCCCACGATACGCGTCTCGACGGCTATTTCCGCGCCTTCTCTCGCTTCCCCTTGAACCACTTCCGCAACAACATCATGGTGAGCGACGACGTCTCCTGGAACCGCGGGAACCACTTCTTGCGTTTCGGCGGCGAGCTGCGCCGCTCCATCCTCGACCTCCAGGAGTTCTTCCGCGGCGATCCCTTCGTCCGCTTCCGGAACCGCTTCACCGGCGACGCGGCGGCCGACTTCATGCTCGGCCTGCCCAGCCAGTTCATGCAGATCGCCGAGGACAGCAACAAGCCGCGCACCTGGGAGATCGCCCTGTTCCTCCAGGACGATTGGAAAGCCACCCAGCGGCTCACGCTGAACCTGGGCTTGCGCTGGGAGCCTTATCTGCCGTTCATCGACGTCACCAACAAGTTCTCACAGGTGCGTCTCGGACAACAGTCGCAGGTCTTTCCTTCGGCGCCCGAAGGCGTCGTCTTTCCGGGCGACCCGGGCGTTCCCCGGGCCATGATCCCGAACCGTTGGGGCAATTTCGGGCCTCGCTTCGGTTTCGCCTGGGATCTCTTCGGGACCGGAAGGACGGCTATCCGCGGCGGCTACGGGCTCTTCTACTCCCAGATCCGCCAGCAGGCCCACAACCAGATCTCCACTAACCAGCCCTTCTCGCTCAAGTTGACTGTGGACAACCCTCCCGGCGGCCTGGAAGATCCCTACCGCGAGACCGGCAATCCGTTCCCGTTCCAGCCGCCGCAGACGCCCGAAGAGGCGGAAAACTACAACTGGGTGCTGCCCATGCAGATCACCCAATGGAACACGGACTTCCGCAACGCCATCGTCCAGCAGTGGAACTTCAACATTCAGCAGCAGTTCGCCTCCAGTTACATCTTCACCGCCGCCTATGTAGGCACCAAGGGCAACCACCTCTACATGAGCAACGAGGCGAACCCGGCTATCTACGGCTTGCCGGGCAATCTGAACCAACGCCGGCCGCTGTATCCGACCTTCAGCCGCATCCGCGACATGAGCGCCCAGGGCAACTCCACCTACCACGCCCTTCAGCTCACGCTGAACAAACGGATGTCGCGAGGCTTCACGATCCTGGCGAACTACACCCTAGGAAAACTGCTCGACGACGCCTCCTCGGACGGCGACGTTCCCTCCAACCCTTGGAACATCGCTAACGAGAAAGGCCATTCGGATCTCGACATTTCGCACCGCTTCACCGCCAGCTTCATCTGGGACCTGCCCAAGCTGGCCGACTCGAGCGCCATCGTCAGGCATGTTCTGGGCGGTTGGTCCACCAACGGAATCATCACGCTGGAAAGCGGCCGCTGGCTGTCGGTCGTCTCCGGCAAAGACCGCTCGGCCAGCGGCGTCAACCAGGACCGCGCCGACGTCGTCGGCGACTGGAAGCTTTCGAGCGACCGGCCGAAAGACGAACGCATCGCCAAGTGGTTCAATACCTCAGCCTTCACCATCAACCAGCCCGGGACCTTCGGTAACGCCGGCCGCAATATCGTTGAAGGTCCGGGCCTGGTGGACGTCACCCTCGGGCTGTTCAAGAACTTCCAGCTCACCGAGCGCTTCCGGCTGCAGTTCCGGAGCGAGTTCTTCAATCTCTTCAACCATGTGAACCTCGGCAATCCAAACGCGAATGTGTCGTCAAAGAACTTTGGCAAGATTACTTCGGCCGGGGCCCCACGGGTCGTGCAGCTTGCCCTGAAGCTGATGTTCTAGCAGCCGGGATCGGGCTACGCCCCCCTCAACCCCTTCAGGCGCCGCGGCCCGCACGACCGTACGGGCCGCGGCCGCTCGTTTCCAGAAAGCCGCGGGGAAGCTGCTTGCCGCCCAGGTTGTGGTCCAAGGCCATACCCCGCGCAATCAGTGTACGCGCCGGGTTTTCCGGTTCATGTAGTCCATGAGAATATAGGTCCCAACAAGCTGAGGACGCGCAAAATATGCTTTGCCACGGCAGGTTTCCGCCACCTTCCGCACGAAGGCCACCAGGTCGTAATCCTGCGCCAGCATGAAGGTGTTCACCTGAATCCCCTGCCGCCGGCACCGGCCCACTTCTTCGAGCGTCCGGCTGACAATGAGCGGATCCAGGCCGAACGGGTTCTTGTAGACCCGGCCGTTCTCCAACGTAATCGCCGTGGGTTTGCCGTCGGTGATCATGATGATCTGCCGCATGTCCTTGCGCTGCCGGCGCAAGATCCGCTGGGCAAGAATCAGACCATCCCGGGTGTTCGTGTGGTACGGGCCCACCTGCACGCGCGCCAACTCGGAGAGCCGCACCTCTTCGGCCCCGTCATGGAACAGCACGCAATGGAGCGAATCGCCCGGGTACTGCGTACGGATGAGGTGGCTCAGGGCCAGGGCCACGCGCTTGGCCGGCGTGAACCGGTCCTCCCCGTAGAGGATCATGCTGTGGGAGCAATCGAGCATCAGGACCGTGGCGCAGGAACTCTGATACTCAGACTGGTGGACATGCAGGTCCGGGTAGTCGAGTTCCACCGGCAGCCTTGCCCCCTGCCGGCGGATGGCCGAGAAGAGCGTCGCGCTGACATCCAGATTCAGGGTGTCGCCGAACTCGTAAGGTTTCGCTGCCGACTCAGCCTCGACGCCGGTGGCCAGCTCTCGCGTGTCGTGCGCCCCGAAGCTCGATTTTCCCAGCGATCCGAGCAGGTCCTTGAGGGCCTTGTAGCCCAGGAAGTCGATCGCCTTGTCCGTGATCTCGACCCGCACCTTGCCGCGGGCGCCGTCGCCGGCAGGAGCCGCGGTAAGAAACTCCTCATCGAACAGCTTCTGCGCCAAGTCATGAACGAGCTGGTTGACCTGTTCGGGCGTCATCTGCTCGAGGCGCTCCTGGATCTCGTCGATATCCCCGGTCAGCTCGCCGCTCTCGAGCGCCTCGCGGATCGCGTCCTCCAACTCCTCCAGGCTGTTCGGGTCGAACTCGCCGAAGCGGTAATACTGGCGGTAGAAGCCGCTCTCGAGGAAGTAGTCGGCCAGCGCCTGCATCAAGTCTTCGGCCCCGATGCCCAGGTCCTCGCCGGTGTACCGCGAATACCGGATCCAGCGCATGCAGGCCTCAGTTCACCGGATCCAGCGGACCGGGCAGCGGACCGGGAGTGGGCCGCCGCGGAGCCCGCGGTTTTTCGCCGGCGATGAAGCCCAGCTCCTCGGAGCGGCTGATGCGCCGGCGCGCATAAAGCCCTTCGAGCACGAACTCGGCCGCCGAGGCGCGTACGGCCGGAGGATCCTCGGAGCTCACGCCCAGGGCTCCCGCCGCCTGTTCCAGTCCCTGGATCGCTTTCAGCTTCTCGAGCACCACCGGCGCCGGATCGGTTTCCTCGATGCGCACGTTGCCGCCGAGTTCGAACCATTGCACTACGGCCGAAAGGTCCCGTCCGTCGAAATACTCCTGGAAGACGCGGCCCACCGCCGTCCGGATCAGTTGCCGGGCGATCTTCTCACCCCCCTGCAGTTCTCCCTCGTACTCCAGTTCCAGCTTCCCGGTGAGCGCCGGAATCGCCGCGTAGACGTCGGAGACCCGGGGCACGGCGGCTTTCTCACCGGCCGCCAGCGCGCGCCGCTCGGCATTCGAGACGACATTCTCGAGCACGGTAATCGGGAGCCGCTGCGAGACGCCGGAACGGTGGTCGATCTTCTTGTCGTCACGGGCGGCGAAAGCGATCTGCTCGACGACGCGGCGCACGTAGTCGGGCACGTGAACGCCGAGACCCGAATCGCGCTCGGTCCAGGCCTCCTGGCGGGTGATGGCGATACCGTGGTCCAGCGTCAGTGGGTAATGCGTCCGGATCTCGCTGCCGATGCGATCCTTGAGCGGCGTAATGATCTTGCCCCGGGCGGTGTAGTCCTCGGGATTGGCGGTGAAGACCAGCACAAGATCCAGTGGAAGGCGGACCGGGTAGCCTTTGATCTGGATATCGCCCTCCTGCATGATGTTGAAGAGCCCTACTTGGATCTTGCCGGCCAGATCCGGCAGCTCGTTGATGGCGAAGATTCCGCGGTTGGCGCGGGGCAGCAGGCCGTAGTGGATGGTGAGCTCGCTTGCCAGGTCGTGGCCCGAGCGCGCCGCCTTGATCGGATCGACGTCGCCGATCATATCGGCGATGGTCACGTCGGGCGTGGCCAGCTTCTCGACGTAACGCTCCTCCGGCCGCAGCCACGCAATGGGAGTCTCGTCACCGTGCTCGGCGATCAGGTCGCGGCAGCGGCGGCAGATCGGCCGGTAGGGATTGTCCCGGATCTCGCAGCCGGCGACGCAGGGCAGCGCCTCGTCGAGCAGCCCGGTCAACTGCCGCAGGATCCGGGTCTTCGCCTGGCCGCGCAAACCCAGCAAGACGAAGTTGTGCCGCGAGAGAATGGCGTTGACGATCTGCGGGATGACCGTTTCTTCGTAGCCGACGATGCCCGGAAACAGCGTCTCCCGCGCCTTGAGCTTGCGGATGAGGTTGGTCCGGAGCTCGTCCTTGACTGTCCGGTTCTCGAGGCATTCCTCCGAATACCGGCTGCGGCGCAACTCTCCGAGCGTCGCGGGCAGCCGCCTCGTTTTGGTGCGCGCCATCGCATCCCCCTTGTTCGCCGCTCCCGCGCATCCCCTCACCCGTCGCGCAGGCGGCGGTATTCCCTCCGCGGCCCACCGGCCCCGTCGCCCGGTCCGCGGCGCGCTATGTGAGTCCGCACGCGCCGGGCGTCGGGCAAACGCCGCCGGACGGGCACATCGGAGGCTCACCAGAAGAAGGCTCGCCGGAATGCGCCGCAAACACGGAGAGCTGGCCGGTGGTCTTGGGACTGGAGCAATTCGGGCACGCCGGCGGCCCGGCGTCCGAGTTCCGGACAAGCTTCTCGAACAGGCTTCCGCACTCCTCGCACTTGTACTCGAAGATCGGCATAGCGGACCCTCTTCCAGATGACCCTATTCTACCAGCGATTTCCCGCCGAAACCCCACCGCCGGTGACGCCCCGGCTGCTCTTCACGCCCTGTCGTCGGCCTTTTCGCGCCCGGCGACACGGTCGTAGCGGTGGATGGCATGCGTCGTACCCAGCGACTCATTGTAGAGGCTGGGCAGACCCAGGTATTCCCGCAGATCCTCGAGAAAATCGTGGTAGACCTCGAGCTGCTCCGCGGTGGCGGGAAACTGCTTGCCGGAGGGCGTCGTCCAGACCGTCTGGAACCCCTTGCTCGTCAGATAGCCGGCTTCGTTGCTGAACAGGAAACCGGATTTGACGATCCGCGGCTTGTCTCCCGCCTGCTCGATGAGCGCCGCGCACCGGTCCCGGCGCACCAGGGCCTGTTCCGGGCCCTTTTCCTGCACCCGGAACCCGGCCTCCCGAAGCGCCGACAAGCGCTCGCTGAAGCTCGGATCTCGCTGCTCCTTACGGCGAAAGAACATATCGCTTCCCTACCCCGCCTTCCAGGTCACCGCACCAGCGCCAAGGACGCCCCCTGGTCTGCGAACTGCAGCACCAGCGTCGGAAAGATGCCCAACAGCAGCGTCGCCCCAGCCGAGAACCACAGTACGAAACTCACTCCCGGCGTCACCGGCATGGCCTCGACCGTCCCAGCCGCAGGCTCGTGGAAGTACATCGCCACCAGCACGCGCAGGTAGTAATACGCCGCCACGGCGCTGTTCAGCAAGCCCAGGATCGTCAGCAGGTAGAGCCGCGACTCGAGCGCGGCCTTGAAGATGTAAAACTTGCCGAAGAAGCCCCCGGTGAGCGGAATGCCGATGAGCGAGAGCAGGAAGATCGTGAATAGCCCCGCCACCGCCGGCTCGCGCCGGGCCAGTCCCGCGAAGTCGCTGAGCGACAGCCGCCGCTCGCCCGCCCGCGCCACGTGCGTCACCACGGCGAAGGCCCCCACGTTCATGAAAGCGTAGGCCGCCAGGTAGAACATCACCGCGGCGGAGCCGGCGTCCGAATGCGCCGTCACGGCCACCAGCACGTAGCCGGCATGGGCGATCGAGCTGTAGGCCAGCAAGCGTTTGATGTTGTCCTGCACCAGCGCAGCGAAGTTCCCGATCGTCATCGTCGCCAGGGCGACGATCCACAGCAAGGGTTCCCAGGCGGCGCCGATCGGGTCGAAGGCCACCATCAGAATCCGCACCATCACGGCAAAGGCCGCCGCCTTCGGCCCCGCCGCCAGGAAAGCCGTTACCGGAGCCGGGGCGCCCTGGTAGACGTCCGCCGCCCAGATCTGGAACGGAGCCGCCGCCACTTTGAACGCCAGGCCCACCAGCATCAGCGCCGCGCTCGTCCCCACGATCACCAGCGGCGGCCGGATCTCCGGCTTGGCGATGATGTCGCCGATCTCCCGCAGGTTTGTCGTTCCAGTGGCCCCGTAGATCCAGGCGACCCCGTACAGGAAGAACGCCGTGGCAAAGGAGCCCAGCAGGAAATACTTGAGCCCGCTTTCGTTGCTCCGGGGATCATCCCGCAAATAGCCCGCCAGGATATAGCTCGCAATCGAGGAGATCTCCAGCCCGATGAAGATGACGATCAGCTCGTTGCCCACCGCCATCAGGCACTGGCCGGCGACGGAGAAGACCAGCAGGGGATAGAACTCCCCGCTTTCCGGCCGCTCCCGCTGGATATAGTGGAGCGAAAGGATCACCGTCAGGATCCCGACGGCGATCACCAGCGTCCGGAAGAAGGTGGCAAAGCCGTCCACCACGATCATGTTCCGGAACGCCGTACCGGGGTAGGCACGGGAAACCACGACGGCCCACAGTGCGACTATCAGCCCGGCCAGAGAAAAGACTCCGGTGACCCGCTTGCGGGAATCGCGCAACAGCGGTTCGAGCACCAGGCCGATCGTACCGGCCGCTACCAGTACCGCCTCCGGCAGCAGCCGCAGCAAGTCCTGCGTGGAGGGGATGAAGTCAGCGGGCATCCGCCACCTCCACGGCCTCGGCAGCCGCTCCGCGGGCGCCCGGTGGCGCTTCGACCAGGAACTCCGCGTTCACCGTCGTCTGCCTCAGGATCTCGGCGTTCCTCGCGCTCACCGGAGGCAGGAACGTCTTGGTCACCGTACCCATCCAAACCATCAGCGCCACCAGCGGGATCGCCGCCGCCCATTCCCGCGGCCGGAGGTCGTAAACCTTCTCCCGCACCTTCTCGGGCGTTTCACCGAAGAAGACGCGCTGGTAGAGCCACAGCATGTAGCAGGCCGACAGGATCACGCCGATCGCGGCGAACACGGTCCACCGGAAATCGACCTGGGCCGAACCCACCAGCACCAGGAACTCGCCGACGAAGTTGTTCAGCATGGGCAGCCCGATACTCGCCAGCATCGTGATCATGAAGACCGTGGAGAGGTTCGGCGCCGCCGTAGCCACGCCGCCGAAGTCGGCGATCTCGAGCGAATGCCGCCGCTCATACAGGTACCCGACCAACAGGAACAGCGCCCCGGTGGAGATGCCGTGGTTCAGCATCTGATAGACCGCCCCGTCGAGGCCGGCTTGCGTGAAGGTGAAGATGCCCAGCACGACGAAGCCCAGGTGGCTCACCGACGAATAGGCCACCAGCTTCTTCATGTTCGGCTGCACCATCGCCACCAGGGCCCCGTAGATGATGCCGATGATCGCCAGTATGACGATCCACCAGGCGAACTCCCGGGCCGCCGTCGGGAACATCGGCAGCGCGAAGCGCACCAGCCCGTAGGTCCCCATCTTCAGCATCACAGAGGCCAGCATGATCGAGCCCGCCGTCGGGGCCTCGACGTGGGCGTCCGGAAGCCAGGTGTGCAGCGGGAACAGCGGCACCTTGATGGCGAAGGCGATGAAGAAGCCCAAAAAGAGCAGCAACTGTTCGGGCCGGCTCAGGATCAAGTCACCCGCATTGATCATCGCCAGCAGGGAAGTGTAGTCGAACGTCCCGGTCCGGTTGTACAGGTAGATGATGCAGGCCAGCATCAGCACCGAGCCGGCCATGGTGTAAAGGAAGAACTTCACCGCCGCGTAGATCCGCCGCTCGTGGCCCCAGATGCCGATCAGGAAATACATCGGCACCAGCGAGACCTCCCAGAAGACGTAGAACAGGAACAGGTCCAGCGCCACGAAGACGCCGATCAGGCCGACTTCGAGCAGCAGCAGGAAGGCGTAGAACTCCTTCACCCGGCGGTCGATGTGGCGCCAGGAGACCAGCACGCAAACCGGCGTCAGCAGCGTCGCCAGCAGCACCAGCCAGATCCCCAGGCCGTCCACGCCCACGTGGTAGCGGATCGCCGGCGACTCGATCCAATCCGCGTCGGTGACGAACTGCATCGTGGAGCCGTCCTTCCACACGGGCGCGGCCAGGGCCAGCGATAGAACGAACACCGCGAGCGAGACGGCAAGGGCCACGCCCCGGGCCGCTCCGGGATTGCGCCGCGGCAGCAGCAGCACCGCCAGGAACCCGGCCGCCGGCAACAGCAAGATCAGATCGAGCAGGTTCATCGGAGCCCTCCCGCCAGACCCATGCCGATGATGGCGAACACCGACCCCAGCAACACCCACGTGGCGTAACTCCGGATGTTGCCCGACTGGAGCAGCCGTACGAGCCGGCCCGCGTCCCGCGCCCGGCCGCCGATCCCGTTCACGATCCCGTCGATCACGCCCGCATCCATCACCCGCCAGAGCAGCGTCCGCGAGCCGCCTACCACGGGCCGCACCACCGCGGCCCAATAGATCTCGTCCACGAAGTATTTGTTGTAGACCAACCGGTACAGTCCCCCCAGCGACGCCGCCACCCGGTCCGCCAGCCCGGGACGCAGCACGTAGAACCACGCCGCCACCCCGATGCCCGCCAGCCCCAGCGCCACCGAAACGAAAACCAGCGCGCTCTCATGCTGGCCCTCCATCGCTGGAAACACCGGATCGAGGAAGTGCGGCACCGGGAGGAACCCCCCGCCGAGCGAGAGCGCAGCCAGCACGATCAGCGGGATCGTCATCGACGGCGGCGACTCGTGCGGGCGCCCCTCGCCCCGGTACTCGCCGAAAAAGCATAGGAAGATCGCCCGGAACACGTAGAAAGCGGTGATGCCCGCCGTCAGCGCCCCGATCCAGTACATCCACGGATGATGGTGATGCGCCGCGAGCAGGATCTCGTCCTTGCTGAAGAAGCCCGAGAACGGCGGCACCCCGGCGATCGCCACCCCCGCACACACGAGCGTCACGAAAGTGATGGGCGTGTGCTTGCGCAGCCCACCCATTTTCCTCAGGTCCTGCTCGCCCGAAAGCGCGTGGATCACGCTGCCCGACCCGAGGAACAGCAGGGCTTTGAAGAAGGCGTGCGTGACCAGGTGGAAGATGCCTGCCCCGAAAGCCCCCACGCCCACGCCCAGAATCATGTAGCCGAGCTGCGAGACGGTCGAATAGGCGAAGACCTTCTTGATGTCGAACTGCGTCATGCCGATGGTCGCCGCCACCAGCGCCGTCAGCAGTCCGATGGTCGCCACCACGTCCATCGCCAGGGGCGCGTGGGTGAACAGCGGCCAGGAGCGGGCGATCATGTAGACGCCGGCGGTTACCATCGTCGCCGCGTGGATCAGGGCCGAGACCGGCGTCGGACCCTCCATGGCGTCCGGCAACCAGACGTAGAGCGGGATCTGCGCGCTCTTGCCCGTCGCCCCGACGAACAGCAGCAGGCAGATCGCCGTCACCACTCCCGCGGCCGCCTCCACCGGCATTTTCTCCACCGCCGGAAAGACCTTGGCGAAGTCCAGACTGCCGAACGTCACCACCATCAGGAACATGGCCAAAGAAAAGCCGAAGTCCCCGATGCGGTTCACAATGAACGCCTTGTTGCCGGCTGTCGTCGCGCTCCGCCGCAGGAAGTAGAAACCGATCAGCAGATAGCTGCATAGGCCCACGCCCTCCCAGCCGACGAACAGCAGCAGGAAGTTGTTCGCCAGCACCAACGTGAGCATGAAGAACATGAAAAGGTTCAGGAAGGCAAAGAATCGGTAGTAGCCGCCCTCGTGCGCCATGTAGCCGACCGAATAGATGTGGATCACCAGGCCGACGCCGGTCACCACCAGCAGCATCACCGCCGTGAGCCGGTCCACGGCGAACTCCAGCGCGAACTCCAGGCTGCCGCTGGCGATCCACGTTCCATATCGCTCCACGTGAGCGGTCTCGAGGGGCATCAACGCGCTCAGGGTCTTCAGCACCCAAAGAAACGAGAGCGCCACCGTGCCGATGGCGACCGTGTGCACGACGGCCTTCGACACCCGGCGGCCCAGGACTCCGTTCACCACGAACCCCGCCAAAGGAAGCGCCGGAATCAGCCACAGCTGTTCCATCATCGTGAGATCCACCCCCGCCGCGGCCCCTCGGCCTCGGCTCTCGCACCGCCTGCTGTCGCCGCTCTTCGCATCAGTACTTCAATGAGTCGATTTCGTCCACGGCCAGCGTCTTCCGGGTGCGGAAAACCGCCAGGATGATCGCCAGCCCCACCGCCGCTTCGGCGGCCGCCACCACCATCACGAAAAAGGTGAAGATCTGCCCGTCCACCCGGCCGAACTTGTAGGAGAAGGCGACGAAGCTCAGGTTCACCGCATTCAGCATCAGCTCGATCGACATGAACATCGTGATCAGGTTGCGCCGGAACAAGAACCCGGCGATGCCGAGCGCGAACAGAATCGCGCTCAGGATCAGGTACCAGGCCAAAGGCACTCCCGCCATCTCAGTCGATCTCCTTTCCCCCCAGCACCACCGCGCCGAGGATCGCCACCAGGATCAGCACCGAGACGATCTCGAACGGCAGCAGGTATTCGGTGAACAGCGCCCCGCCGACGTCTCGCGGCCCGCCCCCGGTGAACGATCCGAACACCACCGTCTCCTTTACCGGTATCCAGCCGCGGATCAGGAAGCTCACGACTCCCAGCAGCACCACCAGCAACGGGATGCCCAGCAGCCGCACCGGCCACGACTTGCCGCCCGGCGGCTCGACGCCCGCGTTCAGCAGCATGATGACGAACAGAAACAGCACCATCACCGCGCCGGCGTAGACCAGCACCTGCGTGGCGGCGATGAACTCGGCCCCCAGCAGCAGGTAGAGCACCGCCAGCGAGCCCATCACCCCGATCAGCGAGATGGCGCTGTGGATCGGGTGCCGCTGCGACACCACGATCACCCCGCAACCCACCGCGATGGCGGCGAAGATCAAGAACAAGAACGTGTCCATCGTCTTATCCGAACAGTGCCACCAGCAGGGCCGTAGCGAACAGGTTCACCACCGCCACTGGGAACAGGAACTTCCAGCCGAAACGCATCAACTGGTCGTACCGGAAGCGCGGCAGCGTCCCGCGCACCCAGATGAACAGGAACAGCAGCGCGCCGGTCTTGGCCAGGAACCAGAACAGCGGCAGCAGCCAGCTCTGGACCGCCGGCAGCAGGAACACCCCAGCCAGAACCAGGAAGACCACGCCCACTACCGGCAGCGTGCGCCGGTCCCGCGGCCGCAGCGGGTGGAAGCCGTGATAAAGAGCCAAAGCCCCGGCCAGACCCAGCACGGCGGTCGGCACCAACCGCGACCCGTATTCCGCCGGAAACGGCGCCATCCAGCCGCCGAGAAACACCGTCGTCGCCACCGCCGTGATCGTCACCATGTTGGCGTACTCGGCCATGAAGAACGAGGCGAACTTCATGCTGCTGTACTCGGTGTGGAAGCCCGCCACCAGCTCGTTCTCGGCCTCCGGCAGGTCGAACGGGAGCCGGTTCGTCTCGGCGAAGGCCGCGATCAGGAAGATCAGGAACCCGATCACCTGGGGAGCCGGCATCTGGAACACGGCCCACTTCGGGATCATGCCGAACCAGTAGCCCGATTGCGCGTAAACGATCTCCCGCAAGCTCAGCGTCCCGGCCATCAACAGCGGAGCCGCCAGCGCCAGCCCCAGCGGCAACTCGTAGCTGATCATCTGCGCCGCGCTGCGCAGGCTCCCCAGCAGCGAGTACTTGTTGTTCGACGCCCAGCCCCCCAACGCGATGCCGTAAACGCTCACCGAGCTGATTGCCAGCAGGAACAGAATGCCGATGTTCAGGTCCGTGAGCTGCATCCAGGTACGCGTGCCGCCGATCTCGATCTCGGGCCCGAAGGGAATCACGGCAATCGATATCAGCGCCAGCGAAACCGCCAGGAACGGCGCCAGCATGTAGAAGAACTTGTTGACGTGAGCCGGGATCAGGTCCTCTTTCGTCAGCAGCTTGATGACGTCGGCCAGCGGCTGCAGCAGCCCGTGCGGACCCACCCGGTACGGGCCCATGCGGATCTGAATGTGGGCGATCACCTTGCGCTCGATCCACTGCAGGTAGGCCAGCGTCGTCAGCAGGGCGGCGGCCACCACCGCGGTCTTGAGCACCGTCAGCAAATAAAAGTTCATCGCAACACGAGCAGCGTCGGAACTACGTCAGTTTCGTCCGTTTCTCCTGGAACAAGCCGCCGGGAGCTTCGCGAATCACGTTCAAGATTTTCGAATACCGGCTCACGGAGCCGGAAGTGAACAGCGTATCACCCGAGGGCTCCACCAGCGCCGCGTCTTCTTCGGTCACGCCATCCACCTTAGGGGGCGACGTGGGCGCCGCGCCCCCGGTCATCAGCACCGGCTCGGCCACCTGATAACCCGGCACGTTCCCGCGGATCTCGGCCCAAACCGACTTCGCATCCAGCGGCCCCAAGTCTACGCCCATCTCGGCCGCCAGCAGGGCGAAGATCTCCAGATCCGGTTTCGGGCCCATCACCGTGAGCGCCCGGCTCAGCCGCTGCACTTCGCCGCAGGTGTTCGTCACCGTACCGGTCTTCTCATAGGCCGAGGCCGCCGGCAGCACCACGTCGGCGAGCTGGGCGGTCTCGGTGAGGAACAGATCCTGCACCACCACGAAGGCGTTCGAGTTGAGCTTTCGCCGCCGCAAGGGGTTCGCCCCGACCACCCAGAGGGCCTCGAGGCGGCCGCCTTCCAGCATCTCGGCCAGGCCCATGCCGCGCTCCGGAGCCGGTTGATACCCGGGCAGGAACCCGGGCAGCAGGCCCATGTCCGCCGCCCCGCGGGAGTTGGCATAGTCGGCCAGGCAGATGTACTTGACGGGAATTCCGAGCCCGTCGCCGAAGGCAACCAGCCGCCGCAGGGCTTCGCCGCGCACTGAGCCGCCGAACAGCACCAGCAGATCCTCGCACTTCTTCAGCTCCTCGCCCAGGCTCTCGGCGGCAGCCGGCTCCTCGCCCAACTTGGCCCGCACCACCCGCGCGGCGTACTGCTCTTCCCGCACCGGCCCCGGGGCCACCACGAAGGCCTTCGCCCCATGGTGCCGCCAGTTGGCGCGCGCCTGGAAGGCGAGCAGCGGGTGCTGCTGCGCCAGGTCCACGCCGGCGATCAGCAGCGCCTTGGCGGTATAGACGTCCTCAGTGCGGCCCAGAAGCTCGGTCCGGCCGCCCACCGCGGCGAGGAAGCTCAGAATGTCCGCCGTGCGGTGGTGATCGATGTGCGGCGTCCCCAGCGCCTCGCGGGCGAAGCGCTGGAGCACATAGTTCTCCTCGTTCGTCGTCCGGTTTGAGCCGACGACGCCGATCCTGGCTCCTCTCTCCTTCAGCTCCCGGAAACGGCCGGCCACCGTCTCCAGCGCCTCCTTCCAGGTTGCCTCCACGAGCTTGCCGTTGCGCTTCACCAGCGGCTTGCGCAACCGGTCGCCATGGGAGACGAAGTCGAAGGCGTAGCGGCCTTTGATGCAGAGGAACTCGCCGTTGATGCCCGAACGGTCGCGGTTGTTGCCGCGGATGATCTCGTTCTCCCGCACGCCGAGGGTCGTCTTGCAGCCGTCGCCGCAATGGGTGCAGATGGTCCCGACGTGCTTCATCTCCCAGGGCCGGGTGTGGTAGCGGTAGATGCCGCTGGTGAGCGCTCCGACGGGGCAGATGTCGATGCAGGCGCCGCACTCGTCGCATTCAAGGTGATCGCCGCTGTTTGGCGCGATCTCGCTCACCGCGCCCCGCTGGATCACCCCCAGGGCCTTCACCCCAAGGCCCTCGTCGCAGATCCGCACGCAGCGGTAACAAAGGATGCACCGCGGCGCGTCATAGAAGACCACCGGAGAGAACTGCTTCTCCTCGACGTGGTGCTTGATCTCGGTGAAGCGGCCCTCGCCGGCCCCGTAACGGAAGACGGCGTCCTGCAGCTCGCACTCGCCGCCTTTGTCGCAGACCGGGCAATCCAGCGGGTGGTTCGTCAGCAGGAATTCGAGCATCGCCTTGCGCGAGGCCACCACCTTCGGGCTTTCGGTGTGCACCACCATCCCCTCGCGCACCGGCAGCGTGCACGAGGCCATCAGCTTCGGGACCCCTTCCACCTCCACCAGGCACATCCGGCAAGCCGCCTGCAGCGCCAGCCCGTCGTAGTAGCAGAACGCGGGGATGTCGATGCCGGCGCTCTTGGCCGCATTGATCACCAGCGTCCCCGCCGGGGCCTTCACCGTCTTGCCGTCGATGGTGAGCGTCACCAGGTCCGCCATCACAACACCACCAGGTCGCTTTCGGCCGCCTCGGAAGCCTTGCGCAGCCGCTCCTCGAACTCTTCGCGGAACTTCTTCACGTAAGAGATGGTCGGCATCGCCGCCGCGTCGCCCAGGGGGCAGAAGGTATGGCCGAGCATGTTCTCGGCCAGCTCGCCGATCAGGTCGATGTCGCTCGGCTTGCCCTCGCCGGCGTCCACCCGCGCCAGCAGCTTCTTCAGCCACAACGTGCCCTCGCGGCACGGCACGCACCAGCCGCAGCTCTCATGGGCGTAGAAGGCCATCAGGCGCAGCGCGACCTTCACTATGTCGGTGGTCTCGTCCATGACGACGACGCCGCCGGAGCCCAGCATGCTGCCGGCCTTGGCCACCGAGTCGAAGTCCATCGCCACGTCGCATTCCTCGGCCTTCAGCACCGGGCACGAGGAGCCGCCGGGGATCACCGCCTTCAGCTTCTTGCCGCCGCGGACGCCGCCGCCGACCTCCTCGATCATCCGCAGCAGGTTGAAGCCCATCGGCAGCTCGTAGACGCCCGGCTTGTTGATGTGGCCCGACAGGCAGAACAGGCGCGTGCCGCCGTTGCGCGGCGTGCCCAGCTCGGCGTAGGCTCTCGCACCCATGCGGAAGATCGCCGGCACGTTGCAGAAGGTCTCCACGTTGTTGAGCACCGTGGGGCACTGGAACGCGCCCGAGACGGCCGGAAACGGCGGCCGGATCCGCGGCTGGCCCCGCTTGCCCTCGAGCGACTCGAGCAGCGCCGACTCCTCGCCGCACTCGTAAGAGCCGGCCCCCGTGTGCGTCGAGACGTCGAAGTCCAGCCCGCTGCCCAGAATATTCTTGCCCAGGTAGCCCTTCCGGTACTGCTCCTCGATGGCCCGGTCCATGATCTCGATCAGGTACCGGTATTCGCCGCGGATATAGATGTAGCCGCGCCTGGCGCCCACCGCCAGCGCCGCGATGGCCATGCCTTCGAGCAATTGATGGGGATCGTTCTCCATCAGCACCCGGTCCTTGCAGGTGCCCGGCTCGCCCTCGTCGGCGTTGACCACGATGTACTTCGGCTTGTCGGAGTCCCGCGGCACGAAACCCCACTTCATGCCCGTCGGGAAGCCCGCTCCCCCGCGCCCTCGGAGGTTGGAGGCCTTCACCTCCTCGATGATCTCCTCCGGCGACATCTCCATCGCCTTGCGGAAACCTTCGTAGCCTTCGGTCGCCAGGTAGGTGTCGAGCGACTGGGAGTTCTCCAGCCCGAAACGCCTGGTAAGGACCTTGACCTCCAGCTCGCTCGGTTCGTTGTAAAGCATGCGCCTACTGCACCTTCCGCAAATCCTCGATCAGCTTGTCCAGCTTCTCCGGCGTCACGTGGTGGTGATAGTCGTAGTTGACCTGCAAAGCCGGCCCCCACGAACAGGCCCCGATGCACTCGACCTCTTCGAGCGAGAACTGCCCATCCGGAGTCACCCCGCCGGCCTCGATCCCCAGCTTCTGCTTGGCCTGCTCGAAGAGCCGGTCCGCCCCCAGCAGCAGGCAACTGATGTTGGTGCAGATCTGGATGTGGTGCTTGCCCCGGGGCTTGGTGGTGAGCATGCTGTAGTAGCTGACCACCTCCTCGACCTCGAGCAACGAGAGGCTCAGCCGCCGGGCGATCTCTTCCACCACCTCGCGGGTGAGCGAGCCCACCTCGTCCTGGGCGAACAGCAGCATCGGGATGAGCGCCGCCCGCTCCCGGCCCTCGGGGTAGTTCTTCACGAGTTTTTCGAACTTGGCTTCCAATTCCGGGGAAAACGTCATCGGTTACCGGTCCACATCGCCGAGAACAAAGTCCAGACTCCCCATCGAGGCGATCACGTCGGCCACCAGCCCGCCCTCGATCATCGCCGGCAGCGCCTGCAGGTTGCCGAAGCTGGGGGTCCGCATGAAGACCCGGTACGGTTTGGACGTCCCGTCGCTCACCACGTAGTAGCCCAGCTCTCCCCGCGGCGACTCCACCGCCTGGTAGACCTCGCCTTCCGGAACCTGGAAACCCTCGGTGACGATCTTGAAGTGGTAGATGAGGGCCTCCATCTGGGTCTTCATCTTCTCGCGCTCGGGCAGCACCACATGCGGGGCGTCGGCCTTCCACGGCCCCTCGGGCATCCCGTCGAGCGCCTGCTCGACGATCCGGGCGCTCTGGCGCATCTCCTGGACGCGCACCTGATAGCGGGCGTAGACGTCGCCGTCGGTCCGGGTGGGCACGTCGAAGTCGAACTGCTCGTAGCTCGAATACGGCTCCGCCTTCCGGATGTCCCAATCGAGACCGGCGGCCCGCAGCAACGGCCCCGTCACGCCCAGCTCGATCAACTTCTCGAGCGGCACGTGACCGATGCCCTTGGTCCGCTGCAACCAGATCGGGTTGTTCGTGAGCAGGTTTTCGTACTCGTCCACCTTGCTCGGGAAGGCGCGGATGAACTTCCGCACCATCGCCTCCCATCCCCGCGGCGGCTCCAGAGCCAGCCCGCCGATGCGGATGTAGCTGGTCATCATCCGCTGGCCGCTGAACATCTCGAAGATCCGCAGCAGATCCTCGCGCTCGCGGAAACAGTAGAGGAACACCGTCATCGCGCCGATGTCCAGCGCCTGCGTGCCCAGCCAGACCAGGTGGCTGTTGATGCGGGTCAACTCGGCCAGCAGCACCCGCATCCACTGGACCTTCGGCGGCATCTCCAGCCCCAGCAGCTTCTCCACCGCCAGGGCGTAGCACAAGTTGTTGGAAAGGTTCGCCAGGTAATCGACTCGATCCGTGAGCGTGACCGCCTGCTGGTAGGTCAGCGCTTCGCATTGCTTCTCGATGCCGGTATGCAGAAAGCCGATGTCCGGCTCCGCCGCGCAGATGTTCTCGCCCTCGAGTTCGAGAATGACGCGCAGAACACCGTGCGTGGACGGGTGCTGCGGCCCCATGTTCAGGACCATCAGCCGGCGGGCCGTTTCGTTCCGCTCCGCCGCCGCGCCAGCGCCTTCCTCGTTCATCGCTTCACTCGTCCTTGTAGCTGTACTTGTAGCCGTGCACCGGGTAGTCCTTGCGCAGCGGATGGCCCTCCCAGTCAGCCGGCAGCAGCAGTCGCTCCATCTTCGGGTGGCCGCGGAACCGGATCCCGAACAGGTCGAAGACCTCGCGCTCGTACCAGTTCGCTCCCGGCCAGAGGCTGGTCAGCGAGTCGATCTCCGGCTCCTCGCCGCCTACCCGGCACTTCAGCCGCACCCGCCGGTTGCGGCGGATCGAATGGAGGTGATAGACCACCTCGAAGCGCGGCTCCATCGGATACCAGTCCACCGCCGTCACCGCGCAGAGCCGCTCGAACCCCTGTTCGGCCTTCAACAGGCTGCAGACGTCCCGGATCTTCTCCGGCCGGATCCACAGCGTCGTCTCGCCGCGATCGAACCTGGCCTCCTCGATCGCCTCCGGATCCGCGTTCTCAATGGCGACGGCGTCGGGGTTCTCGGCGACCGCCTCAGGCAGCATCTTTTCGCTCCCACCTCGAAGCCGGCTCCCTCTCCTTCCGGCATTCCATCCACTGCGACCAGTCGAGCACCCCCTTCTTCCACATGTAGAAGAACCCGCACAGCACCAGCCCGATGAACACCAGCATCTCCACGAACCCGAACAGCTTCAGGTCTCCGTAGACCACCGCCCACGGGTAGAGGAAGACGATCTCTACGTCAAATAAGATGAAGATCATCGCCACGAGGTAGAACTTTACGCTGAACCGCTCCCGGGCGTCGCCCACCGGGATCATTCCGCATTCGTAAGGCGAGTCCTTGACGGGATTCCGGAGCCGCTTGCCCAATACATAAGAGGCCCCCATCATTCCCCCGGCCACAGCCATCGCCACGATCACCTGCAGCAGGACCGGAAAATAGAGCTGAGCGTATGATGTCGGCATCGGCGTCCGGACTCAGGAAGGACTAAATCTTGACTATAATGACGTCGAGAGCAGGGTGTCAAATCCTGTTCCGCTTGGTTTTTCAGTCCTTATGCCTGCCAGCGCGAACACACAGATCGAGATCACCGTCAACGGCGAGCCCCGCTCGGTTCCCGAAGGCTCCACCGTCTCCTCGCTGCTCGAGTCCCTCGAGCTCCCCGCGGACCGCGTAGCCGTCGAATTCAACCGGGAGATCCTGAGAAAGGACCGCTGGGCCTCCACCCGGCTGCGGGCCGGCGACCGCCTCGAGATCGTCCACTTCGTCGGCGGCGGCTGATCTCTCGGCCTAGGCGGCCGGCGGTCCCGGAAAGGGCCCGCGAACCTCTTCGAGCCGCCCGGCCACCGCCAGCAGCAGCTCCTCATCCCACGGCCTGCCAATCAGTTGCACACCCGCCGGCAGCCGCGAGCCCCGGTCTTCCACCAGCTCCACCGGAACCGCCACCGCGGGCATCCCCAGCAGGTTCGCCGGTACCAGCGGCGCCATCGCCTCCGCGTAATCAATCGGCCCGGCCGGCGTCTCCCAGCTCCGCTCCCGGTGCCGGAAAGCGGGCGTCCCGCAGCACGGCCACAGCAGCAGACGCCGCGGACCCATCTTCCGCACCAGCTCCGCCCGCAGCTTGTCCCTGGCCGTCAGGTTCTCGACCACCTGCTTCGCGGTGGGCTCCGGCTCGTCCGCGACGCGGTCCCACAGCTCGGTGCCGGTCCAGTGGAGCCGCTCCCGGTTCTGCTCGAGCACCTCCCGCATCACGGTGAGCGACAGCCGGTTGAAGAAGAAGTCCCAGAGCCGCACGGCGCGCTCGGCCGCCGCCCAGGGAAACTCCTCCACCGCGAAACCTGCCTCCTCGAGCAGCGCCGCCGCCTTCTTCACCGCCTGCCGCACCCGCTCCTGCACCGGCACGCCGCCCACCTGCTCCATCACGCCGATCCGGACGCCCGGGGCCTCCGCCGGCCGCAGCTCCACCGGGGCCGAGAACGGATCCAGCGGGTCGTGCCCGGCCAGGACCTCGAAGAGCAGCCGCACATCGCGCACCGTACGCGCCATCGGCCCTCCGACGCCGAGCAGCCCGCCGGGGTGGGCGATCTCCGGGAAGTGGCCGGTGGCCGGGCACCGCCCCGGCGTCGGTTTCAACCCCACGATCCCGCAGAAGTGCGCCGGCTCCCGGATCGACCCGCCGCCGTCGCTGCCCACACCCCCGCCCGAGCAGCGGGCCGCGATCGCCGCCGCCTCCCCACCCGAGGAGCCCCCGGCCGTCCGCTCCACGTCCCACGGGTTGTTCGTCCGCCCGGTGATGTGGTTGTCCGTCTCGTAGTTCATGAGGAACTCCGGACAGTTGGTCTTGCCCAGGATCACCGCCCCGGCCCGCTTCAGCCGCGCCGCCGAGGTCGAGTCCGCCCCCGCCCGGTGCCCCAGCCGCAGCCGGCTGCCGCACAGCGTCGGCAGCCCCTCGAGATCGAAACTGTCTTTGATCGTCACCGGCACCCCGTGGAGCGGCCCCCGGGGCTCGGATCCATCCAGCGCCTGGGCCCGCCGGCGCGCCTCGTCGGCCAGGACGCAGACGAAGGCATTGATCTCCGGATTCACCCGCTCGATCTGCTGCAGGTGCGCTTCCACCAGCTCGGCGGCCGACGTCTCACCCGTCCGGACCGCCTCGGCCATCCTCTCCAAGGTCCAACGATGCGGCATAAACCACCAGTGTACGAAGCCACGCCCGGCCGGGCAGGCCCGCCGCGCTACAATGGCGGCGTGGCCACGATGAGCTTCGAGCAGGCGCGGGCTTGCGTCATTGAGAAGGTACGCCAGGCGGCTTCCCCGCCGCCCGTGGAAGAAGTGCTTTTGCACCAAGCCGCCGGGCGCATCCTCGCCGCCGCAGTTCATGCTGACCGCGACTACCCACCCCTCTCCCGCTCCATCCGCGACGGCTTCGCCGTCCGCTCGGCCGATCTGCCGGGCGAGTTCGAGGTGGTCGGCGAGGTACGGGCCGGGGAACGCCTCGACCGCGAAGTCGGCCCCGGTGAGGCCGTCGAGATCATGACCGGCGCTCCCGTGCCCCCCGGCGCCGACCAGGTTGTCATGATCGAGCACACCCGCCGCGAAGGCGCCCGCATGGCCACCGACCGGCCGCCCAAGCCCGGCGAGTTCATCAATCCCCAGGGGGCCGAGGTCCGCGAGGGCGAAGAGGTCATCGGCCCGGGCCGCCGTATCGACTACGCTACGATCTCCCTTCTGGCCACCGTCGGAACGGTCCGCGTCCCCGTCTACATGAAGCCAAGGGTCGCCATCATCGCCACCGGTGACGAGATCGTACCCGCCGGCGCCCGGCCCCTTGCCCACCAGATCCGCAACTCCAACGCCTATTCCCTGGCCGCCCAGGTCGTCCAGGCCGGCGGGCTTCCCTTGATCCTGCCCGTCGCCCGGGACGACCACGCCTCCACCCGCGCCCTCGTCGACCGCGGCCTCAAGCGGGATCTGCTCCTGCTCTCCGGCGGCGTCTCCGCCGGCAAATACGACATCGTCGAGGAAGTCCTGGCCGAGTTCGGCGCCGAGTTTTACTTCGACCGCACCCTGATCCAGCCCGGCCGTCCCACCGTCTTCGGGCGCGCCCAGGGGACCTTCTTCTTCGGCCTGCCCGGCAACCCCGTCTCGACCATGGTCACCTTCCGCGTCTTCGCCCAGGCCGCGGTCGAGCTGCTCGCCGGGCGCACCGACCCCGAGTTGCCGTTCCTGCTCTCCCGGCTGACCCGGCCTTTCCGCCACCAGCCGGGCCTCACCCGCTTCCTGCCCGCCCACCTCAGCCCGGACGGCTCGGAACTCACCCCCATCGACTGGCAAGGCTCGAGCGACGTCGCCGCCGTGGCGCGCGCCAACGCCTTCCTGGTCGCCGAAGCGGATCGTGAAAGCTGGGAGGCCGGCGACTTCATGCCAGCGCTGATGAAATGAGCAAACTGTCCCACTACGACGAATCCGGCAGCCCCCGCATGGTGGACGTGACGGAGAAACCGCCCACCCGGCGCACCGCCCGTGCCCGCGCCTTCGTCCGCATCCGGCCCGAAATCCTCGCGCGGCTGCCCGAGAACCCCAAAGGCGACCCGCTCGAAGTCGCCCGGCTCGCCGGGATCATGGCCGCCAAGAAGACCGCCGAACTCATCCCCCTCTGCCACCCTCTGCCGATCACGCACGCCGACGTCACCGTCCAGATCGAAGACGCCGGCGTCCGTATCGAAACCAGCGTCGCCACCACCGCCCCGACGGGCGTCGAAATGGAGGCCCTGACCGCCGCCTCGGTGGCCGCCCTCACCGTCTACGACATGGTGAAGGCCCTGGATAAGTCCATCGAGATCACCGGGATCCACCTTCTCGAAAAGACCGGCGGCAAGTCGGGCTCCTGGCGGCGGGAGCGGGAATCCGACTGACTGCTTCTCCCCTCGGCGGAATGCTATCTTGTGAACAGGCCCGGAGGGGCGAATCCACCCCCTCGGCCGGCGCGTCATAACAACAGAGTGATCATGCGCTTCCACTACTTGGCCGTCGCGCTCAGTTGTTCGCTCCTATGGGGCCAACAAGAACTGCCGGAGAGGACCTTCCGCACCACCGTCAGCGAGGTCGTCGTCCCCGTCACCGTCATGACCAAGGGCGGCACCTACGTCAGCGGCCTCGAAGCGAGCGACTTCCGCCTTTACGACAACGGCAAGATCCAGGACATCCGGATGGATGTCACCTACAACCCGATCTCCATGGTCGTGGCCATCCAGCACAACGCGGACGTGGAGGGTTTCATCCCCAAGATCCGCAAGATCGGCCAGATGTTGGAGACGCTGGTGATCGGCAAGTACGGCGAGGCTATGCTGGTGGCCTTCGACCACCGCATCCGCATCCTGCAAGACTGGACCAACGACGGAGCTCAGTTCACCAAGGCCCTGGAGAGGCTGCACCCCGGCTCCTCCACCAGCCGCATGATCGACGCCGTCTTCTTCTCGATCCGCGAGTTGCGTAAACGCCCGGTGAACCACCGCCGCGTCCTCCTGCTCATCTCCACCACCCGCGACAAGGGCTCCAACGGACGGATGCGCGACGCCCTGCTCGAGGCTGAGTTCAACAACGTCATCATCTACACGGTCAACATCAACCGCGCCCTGGCCATGCTGACAAAGACGCCCACCGTCCGCCGGGATTCGCCTTACCCTACGGCGGCGACTCCGCTGCCCGGCGTGGCGCCCCAGATCCCCTATAACGTCAATCAGGTCCGCGGCCAGCACTCCATGACCTTTGTTCCACTCATCAAAGAGATCTTCATCCAGACGAAGGCCATCTTCATCCCCAACCAGGCCGAGGTCTTCACCAAGTACACCGGCGGCCGGGAGTACGGCTTCACTGACCTGAAGAGCCTCGAGCGCGCCCTCACCCGGCTGGGCGAGGAGCTCCACAGCCAATACATCCTTAGCTATCAGCCGAACAACCCCGAAGAGGCCGGCTACCACGAGATCCGCGTGGAAGTGAATCGTCCGAACCTGGTCGTCCGCGCGCGCCGCGGCTACTGGGCCGCCGCCAAATATACCCAAGAGCCCGGCGAGTGACTTCACCCCGGTTTCCCCGGCCGGCCGTCCCCCCACCCCGGCTCAGAACAGTATGTCGAAATCCAGCCGGAACCGGCGCTTATTGTTCCCCAAGAACTCCCCGAACTGCGGGTCCGCCACGTTCCACCGCACCGCCCCCGGGTTCCAGTGGTTCGTCACGTTGAACATGCTGAAGGAGACCCGGAACATGTGCTTCTTGAACAGAATGTCCCGGGAAATCCGGAAGTCCAGCGACAAGAAGTTCGGAAACCGCCGCGAGTACGGCCGCCCCGCGTACTCCTGGCGCTCGTCCACCGCCGCGTAAGGGAATCCGTTGCGCCACTCCAGCATCGGCGAGAACCGCCATTTCTTCGATAAAGGAAACACGCCCCAGGTCAGGAACCGGTGCGGGATCGTCCCCGGCAGCGTCGCCTCCACGTCGTTCCGGACGATCGGCGCCGGGTAGTTGCCCAGCCATACCGTGAAATCGTTCAAACTCCCCCGCGTCCAGCTATAGACATAGGAGGCCACCACCTCGTTCTCCTTGTAGAACCGGAACCGCGAAACCGTCTCCAAGCTCCGGTGCCGGCTCCGCCCCCGGCCCTCCATCGCCAGCGCCCCACTTTCGCCCACCTTGCGCGGCCTGACCACCGGCAGGCCTTCCGCGCGGCTCTCCAGATAGGACGCCCGCACCCGCACCCGGTCGCCAAACCGCCGTTCCATTTGTATCTGCCACGTCAGGCTCCGCGGCGCGTACGAACCCGTACGGCGCCCCCCTGCCGACAGCGGAGGCAGCGATGCGCCCCCCAGGAGGTTTGCAAACAACCGGGGCCCGTCGAGGATGCTGCCCGCCGCATCGAACTCCGTTACCGCCTGCGCCGGGTAATGCGGCCAGCCGAAGACGTTCAGCGGCACCCGGTCATAGAACCAGCCCAGCCCGGCGCGCACCGTCGTGGCCTCGTCGCCCAACGGCGACCACGCCAGCCCGAGCCGCGGCGCGAACCGCGCCACCCCCGTCTTTGCCTGGTAGTCCATCCGGATCCCGCTTTCGAAACTCAGCCCCGGCCGGGCGTCCCAGTGGTCCTGGACATAGAGGCTCGTCTCGGTGTCCGCCAGCCGGAACCCCGGCCCCACGCCGTAGTCGATCCGCCGCAGCAGTCGCCCTTCCAGATCCCGGACGTTCACCGCCCGGTTCCGCCAGCCGTTCCGCAGCCGGGTGTAGAGGAGCTGGCCGCCGATCTGGAGGTTGTGCTTGCCCCGCGGCGCGAAGCTGTAAGATTCGAGCCACTGGAACCGTTCCGCCCTGCGGTCCTGCCGGCTGAAGTAGGAGCCGCTGTTCTGCGTCACCCCGAGGGTGAACTCGCCGTCCCCCTGCCCCCACACCTTGCCCCGGTTCCGCCCGAACGCCGCCAGCGACGTCAGTGTCCCGCCGGCCAGCGCCGTCCGATCGGTCAAGCTCACCCGCACCTCGTGTCCGGCCCAGTTCGGCGTCGCCGGCTGCGGGTTGTAGAAATCGAGATTCGCGTACTGGATCCGGTCCGGCGCCGCGTGCACCGCCAGTGTGAGGAAGTGCTCCGGCGAAGCGACGAAGTCGAACTGCGTCAGCGAGTTCCACCCCTGCGACTTGGTCTCGTTGAAGGGAAACGGCAGCGCCCGCACCGGCGTCTTTTTCAGCCGGTATTCCACCGACTGCGCCAGATAGATTTTGTCCTTGACCACCGGTCCGCGGACGCTGAACCGTGGGGTGAACGCCCGCACCCCCCGCAGCCTCCCGCTGAAGATCCGCATCTCCGGCATCGGATCGTTGAGCTCCCAGCGCCACTGGCTCTCGCCTCCGCGCGTATTCACCGCCACTACGGCCACGGTAAACCGCCCGTATTCGGCCAGAAACGGACTCTTGTAGAGATCGATCGTCGCCACCGCGTCGATCGGGACGGTGGCGCCGAAATCCCCTGTCGCCGGGTCCGTCACGTCCACGGAATTCACCAGCAGTAAGCTGCTCGGCTCCGGCCGGTCCGAGATGTGCAGCTTGCCCTCCGGCGTCCGTGTCACCCCCGGCAGCAGCGGCAGGGCGTCCCGCACGTTCGCCGGCCGCGACGGCAGCCCCTCCAGCCGGCTTCCGCTCACCGTCACCGCCGTGCTCGCCCCGCCCTCGGCCCCGGGGGCCTCCGCCTCCACCGTCACCGACTCGTGCCGCTCGCCGGCGGCCGCGAGCGTCACTTCCAACTCGATCCGCTCCCCCCGCCCGACCCTCACCTCCCGTTCCACCGGGAGAAAGCCTTCGCTCCGCACCATTACCGTCCAGACGCCCGCCGTGGGGATCGTGAAGCTCACTTCGCCCGTTCCCCCCGTCGCCGCCTGGAGCGCCACCTCGCCCCGGCGCACCTCCACCTGCGCCCCGCTCACCGCCGCCCCCGCCTCGTCGGCCAGCTTCACCCGCAGGGCGCAGCAGTTCCCTTGGCCATAGGCCAGGCCTGCCATCGCCGCCAACAAAATGAACGCCCGGAACACCATCCCTCGAAACGCTCCCCTACCTAGGCCCGTTGCTGCCCGGCCGGGCGAGTCCCTCCCTATAGTTCCATTCCGCCACGCCTGCGGCTACGGAGTCATTCGGGAGAAAGCGCCCGCCGGGGCTTCCCCTGTGCCTCACTCGGCGATCGCCACCGTCACGCCGTCCTGCGACACCACGCCCGCCACCAACACCTGGATGGGCACCGCATTCCCTGCCGGAACACCCGCGGGGACTCGCACGTTGAGCTGCGTCACCCCGGGATAGATCAGCCCTTTGAAGAGCACCTCGCACTTGACGCCCTGGATGTAGACGCCCAGCGCCCGGTACGGCTCCGGCCACGCGCCCGGCTGCGGCAGCGCGCCGTCTTCGATGGGCGGCGTCACCGCCCCTTCGCCGGTGAGGAACAGCGTAATGATCTCGCCCCTCCGTGCCGGGTTTTCCGCCGAGTTGAACGAGTTGTCCTGATTGACCACCACCGCCTGGCCCGCGCCGCCACTGTAGGTGAAGATCCCCGGGGCCGCGTCCGCCACCGGAACCGTCACCGGGGCCGTCTTCGTCCCGAGATACTCCACCTCGATCCGTGTCTCGCCCGAGACGCCGTACGGGACCACCGCGCTGATCTGCCCGGCGAGGGAGTAGACCATCGGCGAGGCCACCCCGTCGAACCACACCCGCGTGTCTCCCGCCCAGGTCTGCAGCCGCCCGTCTTCGTACTGGGCCGGCGCCAGCTCCGGCGCCCCGAAGCCCGTCCCGTAGATCGTTACGATCTCGCCCGGGGCCACCGGCCCGGACTGGAAACTCGCCGCGTTCAGCACCCATTCGGGGCGGAATTCCCCCGGCGCGGCCTTCCCGGTCACCACGTAGTTCGGCGCCCGGTCCGGCGAGGTGGTGAGTTCCACCGTCTGCCCGTTGACCTCGATTTCGTAGTCGCCGAGGAAGCCCCGCGCGCGGAACACCCCGTCCGGCCCCGTCACGCCCTCGACATCGGTCCACCACTGCCGGTAGACCAGGTCGTTCCAGACTTCGGCGTTCGGCTTCGGCGTCCAGTCCAGCCGGTACAGGGCCGCCTCCGGCCGCCAGTGCCGCCCCGCCCAGAAGCCCCACATGTAGAAGCCCTTCACCGCCGGATGGCTGAAGGTGACGGTCAGGAAGTCCCGCAGGTAGTCGGCCTGAAGCTGCTCATCGAGAACCGTAGTGTCGAACTCGGTGATCAGCAACTGCTTGCCGAACGCGGCGAAGCGATCGAGAATCTCCAGCACCCTGTCCGGCGCGGTGAGCTGCGTGCCGAAATGGCTCTGCAGGCCGATGCCGTCAAGCGGCGCGCCCAGCGAGTCCAGCAGCGAAATGTAGCGCGCGTAACCGTCCTGGTGGGGTTTGTCGTTGCCGCCGTTGGTGAGTATGTTGTAGTCGTTCAGATACAGGTAGACGTCCGGATCCGCCTGCCGCGCCAGCCGGAACCATTCAGCCATCTCTTGGTCGCCCAGGATGTCCATCAGGTCGTGGTTCGTGTACGGCTCGTTCACCACGTCCCAGTCGATGAGCATCCCCCGCGTGGCCGTCACCACGTCGGTGACCCGCTCCCGCACCGCCCGGCGCAAGGCTTCGGGGTCGTTCTTGAGATCCTCCACCCAGTCCGGCATATGGCGCCACGACGGCCAGACGATGTTGTGCCCCCGGATGCGGTCGATCCCGTTCGCCCGCAGCCACTGGAGCGCGTTGAGGGCCCGCTGCCGGTCTTTCTCCCACATCGGCCACTTCAGGGCGTTCTCGATCACCACCGTGTTGAACAGCTCGAGGATCTTCTGGCGGTACGTCTGCTGGCTCGGGTCGTTGATCAGCGACGCCGCCACCGCCGTCCCGAACCGGAACGCGTGCCGCTTCATCCGCACCCGCACCGGCGCCCCCGCCACCGGCTTGCCCTCGTCGTCGCGCGCCACGACCACCAGCTCCGCCTTCCGGTACTTCTCGATCCGCGCCGCCGCCTCGGCCCGCCACGGGGCGTCCGGCTCATGGCCGGGATACGGGGGCCCGGTAAGCGGCAGATCGCTCAGATCGACGTCCGGACCGTAGTTCATCACCGAAAGCCCGCCGATCTCGATCTCCTGCTCCTCGAAGGTGATCCAGAACTGGATGCTGTACTCGCCCGGCTGGTAGCTCTCCTGCATCTGGAACGGCAGTTCGAACTTCTGCCACTCGCCCTTCGCCGAGACGGTCCAGCTCGCCGATTTCGTCCACGGCTCGCTGTTCCTCTCGACGATGAAGCGCACGTAGCCCCGGCCCCCCGGACCCTGCAGCGCCCGCATCCAGAAGACCGCCAGCACGGTGTCGCCCCGCTGGACCGGCGCCGCCCCATCGGCGTACAGCCGGAAGTCCCACGGATTGGTCTGCGGATTCGGCGGCGTGTACAGCCGCCACGCCCACGAGAACGGCTGCCCTTCGACCCCTACAATCTGGAGGTTCTGCGCCGGCAGGCCTCGGATCTCGAAGGCCGCCGCCGGGTCCTCCGGCAGCAGCGAGTAGGGGTACTGCGCCGCCGCTACACCGGCGAGGAGAATAAGAGCAAAAAGAACTACGAAACACCGGAACCGCATCAATTCCAAGTTTGCCATAGCAGCCCGGCGAGGAGATTGCCTTGTATTCGTAGTTCCACCTGCCGGGCTCCCAATCGCAGGAACACTGGGCTTGGGACCTTGCAGACGCCCCCGCGGCTACACGCGGCCGGCGCCCGCGTCAGGGCTCACTTGGCGGGAAGTACTCCGACTGGCCCTTGCCGGCCCCCGGGGGACACGGCCGTTTCCTCACCAGCACCGGCCTCTCCGCTACGCGCTCTGGCCGCGTTGCGCGATCAGTCCCCCGGCCCAGTCGATGACCGCACCAGCCGTCCGAATCGCTTCCGCGACATCGGCATCCGTGATTTCAGCCGAAAAGCCCGGGGTACCGCGTCTCGACGGCGTACGGCGTCAGGCCCCCGGCCGCCTGTACGGCTTCAAGCAGTGGGATTCCCGCTCGCTCCGCCAATTCGAGCAGTTGCTCGAGGTCGTGAGTCAGGGGGAAGTCGATCTTCAAAGCAGTACGCCTTTGATCGCCTTCTCCGCCGCCTGCTGCGCATGAAAACAGACAAGCTCCCGGCGGATCGAGAGCTCCCGTTTACCAACCTCGGCCATCTGCAAGTCGCTCTTGGCAAAATCGAGCCACTCTTCAGGCGATCCGGGCACCCGCGGCTGCCTAGCGTCTTTCATACGCAATCACGCCGGTCTTCAGAGCTTCCCGGTAGACCAGGCCCGGCCGGTCTTTGAGAGCCTCCCACTGGGATCGCGGCACCACCAAAAGGTCCATCGGCATCAGAATTCCCCGCAACGCGCGCCGAATGCGAACCGCTTCTTTCCTTGGATTCTCAACCGTATCGTCGGTCACCACGAGGACGTCGAGATCACTGTTCCGGTCCATGGCGCCCCGGACGTAAGAGCCGAACAGAATGACCAGCACCGGCCGGCTGACCTCTACGATCCTGCGGACCGCCGCTTCCACCTTCTCGCGGGTCACCGCCCAGGGGACCTCCGCCGCTCGACTGCTCATAAGTTTGCCGCTGCTCCCATAGTCTCTCGAGAAGTGGTACACCGGCGGCGCGACACGAGACTCCCCGCGTCACGTCTTTCCGCGACCCGAGTCGCTTTCCCGCCGCCCGGGGCGAGCGCCGGCTTCCGGCCGCCGGACGCCTTTTCCGGTTTCATGATCCCGAAGCCGCCGGCTCGTGGTCAAGCCTTCTCCCGCCCCCGCGCTACTCCAGATCCCCAATGGCAGGAACGCCGGTCTTCAGAAGGGTTGATCCCGTGAGGCCGCCTTCGAGGGCGACATCGGTGGGCGCGCCCCCCGGGCGGCTCTCCCGGCGCCCGGCGGGGCACGCGCCGCGAAACGAATTACTGCAAATACAGCGAGTCCCGCTTCTCGTCCAACAACTTGATGAAGTTGCGCTTCCGCTTGTGCTGCACGCGCAGCCCATCCAAGTACCGGGCGAACTCCTCGTTCTTCCCTATTCTTTGCATCGCCGCGGCGGCCCTCTCGAGCAGGCCGACCGGCTCGTAGTAACGAGAGTTCCTCACCCTCGCCAGGGTGGCCTCGGCTTGCCGCATGTAGATCGGAGCCGCATCCTCCGGGTGCTCCTTTTCCCGCGCTTCCGCAAGCTGCAGCCACAACTCTTCGGAACAGCCGCCTTCCTGCGCCTCCCTCCACGCCGCTTCGACGTCGCCCTCATCGAGGAAGATCGCCACCAGCACCGAGTGGTCGATCTCGCCTCCGTACCACCGCGCCCGCCGTGCCGCCTGCCCGCCTTGCTTGACCTTGGCCATCCAGTTTCGGATCTCTTCCAGCCCCCGCTCCCGCCACTCCTTCAAGGCGCCCGCTTTCGCCGCGTGCCGTTTCAGGTTCCGGAATCGGTCCGGGGTGTGCCAGCGGCGGAACGCGTCCCAGACGAGCTTCATGGCCTCCTCGTGGCGCCCCCGCCGGTGATACTCCTCGGCCACGAACTCCCGCAGTTCGCTGTCGGCTTCTCCGCGAAACGCCTTCAACCCTTTCTCGGCCCAGCGCAGCGCCTTGTCATGATCGCCGGCATCGCGGTAGGTCTTCGCAATCCGAAGGTAGCAGGAGGGATGGGAGAGGTCCCGGCTCATCACCGCCACCAGTTGCTCGACGTCTCCCGAAAGCCTCGCCAGAGACTCCATGATCCGGGTAATCGCGTAGCGCCTCCCCCACGCCACGTCATCGTCGTCGGCGCCTCGCCGAGGCATCCTGTCCCACTCCGCCTCGGCCAGTTTCCGGTAGACTTCGAGTCCTTTCTCACCCAGGATCTCCGCGTAGCGGATCACCGCTCCGGAGAACATGTCGTGTGTCCCTTGACTCTCCCAACGGAACAGCCGCCGTGCCAACTGCTCCGGCTTCGGCCTGGCTTTCACACACGCCTGATAGTGGATCTGCTGCAGACGGTAGCGAATCCCGCCGACGTAGCCGTCGGAGTCGTCCACCATCCCCATCGAATCGACCAGAGACCTCAGGCACGACTCGGTCAACTCCACGACAGCCGCCGCCTGGCCGTCCTCGAGGAGATCCTCGATCAGATCCACCGCCTCCTCCACTCCCCGGGCGTAGTCCGCCGCGTCCCGGTACGGTACGTAGCCATCAACCGCAACCGCCGCTTCGAACGCCCGCCGGGCCGCCGCAATCGCCGTTTCCGGACCGGATCTCCGCGCCGCCCACATCAGCAGCCGCTCCTGCAGCCGCGCGTCGCGTCTGGCCCAAGCGAGGATCATCTCAACCAGCTTCTCCTTCTTCTCCTCCCGCAGCAGCCGGCCGGCGTCGGAGATCGTGATCGCCTCTGCGGCGCCGGGATCCCGTCCCTTTCCTGCCCCTGTCGAGCCGCTGAGCCACGCCAGCGCCGCGGCGACACAGTGCTTGCAGAACAGCCCGTCGTCGCCCACCGGACAGGTACAGAAATAGTCGAGAATCCCCTCCTCGGCCGTCAGCTTCACCGTGTAGTCCCGCGTTCCGGACACGACCGCCTCGAGCCCGCCATCGATCTCCCACACCGACTCTACGTGCCCCTGCGAGAAGTAGCGCAGGCCGCGCAGGTAGAAAGCCTCCCCCGCCAGCCGCCGCACGACTGCTTCGTTCATCGCTTCAGCAAGCTCGTCCGCCATCTCCGCCATTATCCGCTAGATGCCTCCGCCCCGGAACACGGCCGCTCGCTGGGCGCCCCTGGGCGCCTCCCGGTCGTGGCACACTATTACTTGGCCGGGCGCTCGGCGCGTTACGCACCCGCTTTTCGCCGGCTCAACGGCTGAACCCGCCCGGTAGCGTCATCGATGATTACATCGAGTATCGCGACGCCGGAGATCCTCGACCGGCTCGTCCGGAGGATCGTCGAGACGGTGCAGCCGCGCCGCATCATCTTGTTCGGGTCGGCGGCCCGTGGCGATACGGGCTTGCACAGCGATCTCGACATCCTCGTCATCATGCCCGATGGCGCCCACCGCCGCCGCACGGCCCAGCGTCTCTACCGCGCTCTCGCCGGTCTGGGTGTTCCGAAAGACATCGTCGTCGTTACCGAGTCCGACGTTCGCCGGTTCGCCGACGAGCCTTCTCTCGTCATCTCACCCGCGCTCAGAGAAGGCAAGGAGCTCTACCGTGCCCCGTGAGCGTCCCATCGCCGGATCACCGGCCGACTGGCTGGCCAGAGCCAGGAGCGATCTCGCGCTGGCTCGGATGCCTTTGCCGAAAGAAGCGTTCTACGAAGACCTTTGCTTCCACGCCCAGCAAGCTGCCGAAAAAGCGATCAAAGCGGTTTATCGCGCGTTGCAGCGCGAATTCCCCTATACCCACGACCTTGCGGAGCTTCTCAAAGGACTCGAAAAAGAAGGCGTTGCCATCCCCGAGACCGTGCACGAAGCGGTAGAGTTGAGCGATTTCGCGTGGCACGGTCGCTACCCTGGCACCGCTGAGCCCGTGACTGCGGAAGAGCACCGGCGTGCCCTCGCACTTGCGGAATTGGCGGTTCGCTGGGCGGAGGACCTGGTCCGAGGAGGGACCTCCTGATTCTCGTCAGCCGGTCCCCACACTTTGGCCATCCCTCACGCCGCCCGTGGCGCCTGGCCGGGCGCAACCGCATCGTTCGCTCCCAGTTGACGGCGTTCGGGGATCACGATCGCCGGCCGTCACGCACCCAACGCGCTACTCCAGAACCGCAGCGGCAAGAACGCTCGTCACCAGGATGGACCCGGTGAAGCCGCCAGCGCTGGGGACGCCGGTGGGTCCCTCCTCCGGATGGCCGAAGACGCGCAACTGAACCGACGGTCTTTCCGGTGACAGTCTACGCAAACCCCGTCTTTCCGGTGACAGTCTACGCAACCCCCAATTCCACCGCTAGCTCCTGTGCCGGACCGGCCCACACAATGACGCCCGTCTGTTATAGTCAGTTCATCAAACGTGCTATTTTATTGCACATATTGCACTGTAGATGATACACTAGAGATCGGAGTCCGTCGTGACGTCCCACCCGTTGACCACCAAGAGCCGCTTCCCGTCCAAGACCGTCGGTCCGCGGACGGCGCAATTGCTCATGGAGCTCCACGAGCAAGGGCGGACTATCTTCACGGTCTCCGACGTCCAAACAATCACAGGGTTGTCACCCGCCTCCGCGCGCAGCCTCGTTCGGCATGCGATCATCAGGGGCATCGTCTCGCGCCTGAAATCCGGACTGTTCGTTCTCGTACCGCCGGAACTGGGCTGGGCGACGGAATTCACCGGCGATCCGCACCTCATTGCGAGAGAACTCCTCGCCGGCGCGGACTACTATATTTCGCACGCCTCGGCTATGGAACTGCATCGGATGGTGACCCAGCCTCAACTCCAGATCTTCGTCACCACCACGAAACGGCTCCGGAACAGGACCATCCACGGGATCGAATTCCGTTTCGTCTCCATCCGGCCCGAAGCGCTCTTCGGCGTCACCACCCATTGGGTTACCAGACAGGCAGCGGTTCGCGTCAGCGACCTCGAGCGGACGGTCATCGACGGGCTCCGGCGCCCACACTATTGCGGCGGGATCACGGAAGTCGCTAAAGGCTTCTGGATGCGACGATCCGACATCGACCCAAGCCGTCTGATCGACTACGCTCTCCGTCTGCAAGTCGGCGCCGTAATCAGGCGCTTGGGCTGGTTGCTGGAGGTCTACCGGCTGGCGCCTTCTCATGAGTTGGAGCGGCTCCGTTCCACACTGACCACAACCTACGTGCCCCTGGACCCTGCTCTCTCAGCCGAGGGCCCCTACCTCCGCCGATGGCGCCTTCGCCTGAATGTCTCTCCGGAAGAGCTTGAAGCGATTCGGAGCACCTGAATTGATACCGCAGCGCAACATTTCTCTGCTCGCCAATCGGCTCGCCGGAAGAGATGGCCGCCGGACACCCGAGGCCGTGATCGAGCGGGACTACTGTCTGGCGTGGCTCCTTAGCAGCCTGGCGCAGGTGGACTTGCACCGAAAACTCGCATTCAAAGGGGGTACGGCCCTCAAGCGATGCTACTTCGGGCACTACCGCTTTTCCGAAGACCTCCACTTCACTCTGGTGGAGACGGCCACTTTGGACGAGATCCTCAGCGGACTCGAGGCCGTCTACGCAAGGGTCCGCGAAGCGAGCGGTATCGAGTTCCGCTTCGACCGCCACGACCGCCACGGACACCGAAACAGTCATACGTTCTACCTGACGTACCGCGGCCCCCTACCTGCCCAAGGCAGCGTGAAAGTAGACATCACGGTTCGAGAGAAGATTGTTTTTCCCTCGAACGGCGGCCGGTCCTGCGCGCCTACGACGAGTTCGCCGACCTCCCTGACGGCCGTGAGGTGCGAGTCTACTCTCTTGCAGAGATCGCCAGCGAGAAAGTTGTCGCGTTAGTCGACCGTGCCCGCAACGAACCGCGGGATCTGTACGATCTCTGGTACTTGGTTTACTACGACCACGTTCGGCTCGGCGCCCTTTCGGCTGCGATCGATGCGAAACTGGCTTTCCGCGGCATGGAGCGGACGGGCTTGCAGGAAGCAATCGAGCGAAAACGCGCGCGATTCAAGACCCTCTGGCCCCTCCGGCTCCGGAGACAGATGGCCGCCTTGCCACCGTTCGAGCAAGTGTGGAGGGAGCTGCGCCGGGCTTGGCGCCGCGCGAAACTGCCGTAGCCGAGTCGTTACATCCGTTGGAATCTCCCCTCCAGCGGGCTACGCAAATCCCGAATTCCACCTCCGGCTCCGGTGACCGGGGGGGTCGAGTTGCAAGCCATCCAGCCAAGCCGCAACTTCCCGGGCCGGCCGCCGGTGAGCCGCCCCGGCGAAGCGCTTAGCGCCCCGCTGCCCCCTGCCGGATCAGGCGGCCGACCTCCCGCAACGTCTTCACATCGATCGCCCGCAAGCGCCCGTCGGGCCGCGGACCGACGTTCCCCTCGAAGATGTTGCCGTAGCGAACCGCGCCCAGGTAGTCCTCGTAGATCTTCTCGGCGGGCAGGCAGACGTCTTCGTACTCGGGCAGCGAATAGAACCAGTGGGCGCCCTTCGGCCGCCAGGGCTGGATCGGATACGTGAACTCCGCCACTAGATAGCCTTCATAGGTCCGCTCGCCCTCTTTGTTGTATCGAGAAGCGGAAGCGTCGCCCAGCGGCCCGGGCCGCCCTCGTTCGCGGATGCAAAGCCGGCCGGCGGGCTCGCCGGAGTTGAACCCGACGAAAGCGTTCGGCTGGAAGCGGTGGATCCAGGCCGCCGTTTCGGCGTGGCTCAGGCCGCCGTCGCCCTGCGCGTGGTCCATCCAGAAATACTCGATCGGCCCGTAGCGGGTGCACAGCTCTTCGAGTTGCGCCCTCTTCATCTCCGGATTCTTGCTGCTCCGCCAGATGGGATCGTCCCAGCGCGGGCTGCCGGGAACCAGACCGTCCTCGGGCAGCTTGTCCTGGATCCACGACCAGTCGCCCTCGGAGAAGTACAGCGCCAGCTTCAGGCCGTACTTGTCGCAGGACCGCCGCAGCCGGGCCAACACGTCGATGCCCAACGGGGAGTTGGTCACCTTGAAATCGGTGGTCTTCGTGTCCCAGAGGCAGAACCCGTCGTGGTGCTTGGCGAGGAACAGGATGTAGCGCATGCCCGCCTCTTTCGCCGTCCGGCACCACTGGTCCGTGTCGGCGCCGGCCGCTTTGAAGAAGCCGGGATCCCGCACGCCACGCGTCCACTCGTGGCCGGAAAAGGTGCTCAGCGACCAGCAGATGAACATGCCGAACCGCAGGTGCCGCACCTGTTCGGCGCGGACCTCGTCCGGCAGGCGCGTCTTGTTGGCCTGAGGCGCCGGCCCGGCCGCCGGCACAACCACCGCCACGGCGACGGCCGCCGCGGCGCAACGGGCGATTCGTCCGATCCCATACATGCCCGTTCCCTCTCCGTCAGTAGACGCACTCGCGCGCCGCCTCGGCGTACACACGGATGTTCTCGACTGGGGTCTCGAAGAAATGGTCGGCGCAGGAAAGAATGTAGCCGCCGTCGCCGCCCACCTCTTCGAAGAGCCGGAGGACCATGGCCCGGATCTGCTCGGGCGTTCCGTCGGTAAGCACGTTGAACTGGTCCATTCCGCCGATCAGCGCCAGCCGGCCGCCGATCTTCTTCTTGTACTCCCAGGGGTCCTGGTTGCCCCCGATGCTCACCGGCGCCAGCGTCTCGGAGGCGTCACAGCCGTTGGCGACGATGAACTCCTCGATCTTACTGGTGCCGCCACAGGTGTGGTAGGTGATCAGGAAACCGAGATCGTGCAAGGCATCGTGCATCTTCCGGTCGTAGGGCAGGCAGAACTCCTCATGGATCTCCGGCGAAATGACGGTGGAGGAGGCCGAGCCGCCCCCGGTCTCGATCAGGTCGAACTTGGCCCCCTTCATCGTCTCGATGAAACGGAGTTTCTTTTCGAGCAGAATGCCCAGCAGCTCATGAACCCAGTCCGGCTGATCGAAGCACTTGAACAGTAATTCGGTAATATCGATGAGGCATGCCGCGTGCTGCCAGCAGCCCGCCTGGTCGCCCCAGACGAAGCCGCGCAGGATGCCCTTGTCGCCGAGCCGGTCGTAGGCCTGCTCGACGGGCTTGGGATCGAGCGCCGGCACGGGCATGTACTTGCGGATGAGTTCGATGTCCTCGTCGTGCTTGATGAGGTACTCCGTGATCCAGGTGGTCTTCCGGTTGCCCCGGGTCTTGTAGGTCAGCCGGCCCTCGGGCGTAGTGATCGTGTGGTGGTAGATACGGTCGTCGGGGTCGTCCTTGACGACCTCGATCTCGTCCCGCCACTCGGGCGTCGAGAACTTCGTGGTGTCGGCGTCGGGCAGCCAGAACTGGCCCATGTCCTGGAAATACTGGATGGAGGCGTCCATGCCGAATCGCTCGAACGCCTCGAGATCACTGATCCCGTCGAGGTATTTCTCCAGATGATAACCCTGCCACTGATGCACCGTGACCGGAAGCCTGTCGGGTTTGCCGCGGTGCAGGGCGATGAGCATTCGCTCCTTCGAGGTCATCACCGTTCCGCTTCCGTCTGGTTCCTCATCATGACACACGCTGCGCGGGCTCCCCAGCTCGGCGCCGCGGCCGTCATGCGGCGCCTGGCCAAGGCACTATTCCAGATCCGCAATGGCGAGGACGCCCATCTCCGGGATGGTGAACTCGGTGAAACCGCCGGCCGTGGTGACGTCGGTAGGTCGCGCCTCCGGATGGCCGAAGACGCGGAGCTGAATTGAGCCGAAGACGCCCCGGAGGCGCAGGCGCACGCCCCGGAGCGGCGCGCCGCTGTAGTTGAGCACCTGAAGGCGGGCCCGGTGGCCGTCGCCGGTCACGCGCACGATCGCCATCTCGGTCCCGTAGATACGCATCGACCGCCGCTCGTCCCCCAGCACGCCGCGTACGGCGGTGGCGAAAGCGCCGGGATTCGAGGCGAGCTCCCTGGGGAACTCCGGCGAGCCGATCACGACGTTGAGCTCGTAGCGTGGGTCCGGCTTGCTGACCAACTCGAACAGCAGATTCCGCCGCAGCAGCAGGTTCACGACTTCGCCCGCCGCGGCCGAGCCATCGTCCACGAAGGCGAAGTCGGCCAGCGGCGGCAGCTCGCGCCGCGGGACCGAAGCGAGGAACTCGAGCAGCCGCGCCGTCGTGGCGTAGTCTTTCGGGTCCAACCGGAAGGCTGCGTCGGCGCCGTAGACGAAAGCCTCGGCGATCGCCAGCGCCGCCTTCCCGGCCGGCGGCTCGTAACGGAACTTCGTCCCTGGCTCGCGCAGGAACCGCCAGCCGCTGTGGACGATCCACGGGCTGCGTGTGGCCGAGGCCACCCGAATCCTCAGGTTCACCCCCGGCGCCGGCAGCTTCACCCGCGGCCCTTCCCCGCACGCCTTGGCGTAGGCCCCCAGGGCTTCCACCGGGGGATCGAAGCACAGTCGGCCGGCGCACAACGGCAGAGCCAGCCCCGCCAACACCCAGAGAAGCGCCGGCCGCATCAAAGCTCGATTTCCCTCACTTGGATCTTTTCGAGGTCGTAGACGCCCAACCCCAGCCCAGCGGCGTACTCCACGTGGCCGGGCTCGCGGATGTACAGGTTGACGTTCGGACCCCGCCGGCCTTCCGGATTGCCGCGCGCCAGGTACTTCGGATCGCGGTTCCAGATCGAGATGGCTCCCATCTGCTTGCGCTTGCCGTCGATGATGTCGATCAGCAGCCGGTCCACCGCCACCGGATCGGTGGCGAACTGCAGCTTCTTCGGGTAGAAGCGGTACTTGCGGTCCGGCGAGAACGGCCCTCCGTGCCACACCCCCTTGAGGCCGTCCATGACGTGCAGCACCGTCCGCGACCGCAGCGGCTCGACGGCGGCCAGCGTCCCGATGAAGGAATAGGTGTGCGTCACCGCCTCGTGGTGCGAGCGGGCGACGTTCGAGAAGCTCCCGTAAGCGATGTTCTTCAGACAGCCCGTGACGCCGGAAGCGCCGTGGTCCTTCATGTTCGGGACGTTGATGATCTTGGTGAGCCGCCGCGAAACCACCCGCATCAGGTTCGAGCGCGTGTCGTCTTCTCCGAAGAAGCTGACCTCCACGTAGACCAGCGGATCGTAAGCCTGGTTGTCGCCGCGGCGCCGCTCGGCGGTGACGATGTGAACCCCGGCGGGCAGATACCGCGGAAAGTGCATCGAATCGACCTGGTTCCGGAACCTTTCGTAGAGGTAGATATGCTCGGCCGCGACGCCGGCGTCGATCACGTTGCGTACGATCTCGGCCACCACCTCGGGCGTCGAAGAGATGCCCGGAGCTCCCGAGCAATTCAGCTTGATCCCCACCACGTCGTCCGGCCCGACGAACCGCCGCCAGGCCTCGCGGCTGCTCGAAGCGCCGGTCAGCTCCCGCATACCCCGCGCCATCATCTCCCGGACCACCCCGGCGTCCACACGCTCGGACTCCTCGTCGATCGCCTGAGGCGAGTGGACCGAAACGACCCGGCCGGGGTACAGGCCCGGCATGCCCAGCCGGCCCGAAGGCTCATAGGGAGTGACTACCTTGTACTTGGGGATCTGCCGCGAAGCCGCCGCCCCGAGCGCCGCCGCGGCCGCGCTACCGAGGAAAGCCCTTCGAGTGAACATTCCGTCTAGATCCTACTGGATTTCTGCGGCCGAGACAATCCCGGCGCCTGATTCACCGGCAGGCGGCCCAGCCGCCGGTCTTTCCGCCGCCCAGCCCCCGGAACCGCCCGCCGCATTCGCGCTAGCCTCGTGATGATGAAGCTCGATAGTCAAATCGTCGGCAACGTTGGCCTGTACTTTACGTGCTACCGTCTCTCGATGCTCGGCTGGAACGCTATGCCGACCACGCGCAACGCTCGCGGCATCGACGTCGTTGCCTACAGCCGCGATGGAAAGCGTTACGTCGGTATTCAAGTCAAATCCCTCAGCAAACGGGCGCCGGTTCCTCTGGGAACCTCGTTGGATCGCCTGATGGGTGACTTCTGGGTGATCGTCAGCAACGTAGTCTCGGAACCCATGGTGTTCGTGCTCACGCCGGACGAGGTCAAGCGCCTGGCGCATCGAGGAGAGAAAGACGGCCGCGTCTCCTATTGGCTGCAGCCCAAGACATAGGACATCGACGAGTTCCGCGAAGCCTGGGACCGAATCGGACGGGGTGACCGCCACAGGTAGAGACGACCCGCATGAGCGGCAATCCGGCCGCTTGGCCTGCAGTCTCGGGCGGTCCGGCCATGGCCCCAGCCCCGCGCGGATCCCGCTTCCACAATGGGATTTCATCTCGTTTGAGACAGGAGCCGCCGCACGACAGGCTCAGCCCGAGCGCCTCAATACCGAATCCGGCGTTTTCCGGCACAAGGCGCCGGGTCATACTGGGGGTACCACCATGGCTCGTACCGTCAAGACCGCCATCTCCCTCGACCGCCGCCTCCTGGAGCGGACGAACGCACTCGCGGCCGAATTGCGCACCAGCCGTAGCCGGGTAGTCGCCATGGCGCTCGAAGAGTTTCTGCGGCGCCGCGAGAACCGGCGGTTGCTCGAACAGATCAACGGCGCTCACGCCGGCGCCCCGGATTCGGAGGACGCCGCTCTCCTCGACGCGATGTACGCTGAGGCAGCCCGGCTTCCCGACGGTGAGTGGTGATTCGGCAGGGGGATCTCTACTGGATCGACTTTGGCTCCCCGCTGTGTTCCGGCCGCGGATATCGCCGCCCCTGCGTCGTCGTGCAGAACAATCTCTTCAACCGCAGCCGCATCCGCACCGTCCTCGTCTGCCTGCTCGCCTCGAACCTAGCCCGCGCCGCTTCTTGGTAGATCAGGCCCGGGCGATCCTCGAGCGCTTTCCACTGTGATTCCGCCGCCACCAGGATGTCCATCGGCATGAAGATACTTCGCAAGGCCCGGCGGATCCGGACCGCCTCCTTCCGGGGATTCTTCACCGCATCGTCCGTCACCGCCAGCGCGTCCAGATCGCCGTTGCGGTCCGTTTTCCCTCGAACGTAGGACCCGAACAGAATGATCCGCACCGGCCGGCTGACCTCGACGCTCTTGCGGGCCACCGCCTCGACCTTCTCCGGGGTCACCGCCCACGGTACGTCCACGGTTTCCGACACGTGACCCTCCTCGCTCAGTCCTCATGGGTACAGCTCCGCCGACCCGCCGCCGGCCCGCGCCCCGGCATCCCGTTTCATGATCACCGGGCGCCCACGTGCCGGTCAACTGTTCGAGCTATTACCCGCTGTTTCGCAACCGAACCCCACGGCCAACGCCGAAAGCAACCAGCGAGAAACCGTTGCTTCCGGCCTTCCCGGCCGGCGCCAAGCCCCTGAGTTCCTACATCGGGAACGCCTTGTAAGCGGCTGTCAGGAATTCCCAAAACGCTTCGGACTCGAGGTCGAAGTCCTCCTTCATGCGAAGCATGATGCGGTCGGTCGCTTCGTTCCGATTCTCCACCACTACTGAGCTCGGCAGGTTTAGCTTCTCGGCAAGCGACTCTTCGCGGTCGAATTTCGCGATCCCCAATTGCGCCGCAATGTCCTCGGCCTTGAACACCTTAGCTTTCACCAGGAAATCCAGCCGCAGGCTGCCCGGCGTCGTGATCACCGCCAGCCAATTGTAATTCTTCACCCGGTAGGCGACGTAGTACTTCTGATTCCAGCGTGGTCCGTCGACATCGAAGCTTTCTTGCAGGATCTTGTCGAGCTTCTCGAAGAGCTGCCGTGTCTTGGCAGTGCACCGTTTCTGCAGGTGCCACTCTTTGCCATCGACGAGCCAAGGCGCACCATCGGACCTCACCCGTCCCGTGTCCGCAAAGCGCCTCACTTGAAACGGAACGATTGTCGTCGGCTGGAGCAGCAGCGTATCGCCTTCTTTGTACGCGTGTATCTCAATCACTGTGATGTCGATGCCGTGATCCCGCAGCCATACGGCGACCGTGCCAAGCTTCTCTTTGACCGCCGACCCCACGATGATCATCCGTTGATCCTGGTTCAGCGTCGGAATCTCATCGACCCCGGAGTCCTGACAGAAATCTTCGTACAGCGCGTTGAAGTTGAAGTCCGGGTCGCCGACCTTCCCCAGAAAGTTCCGCGCCTGGTTCTCGAAATCCTCGAACTTCCATTTCGCAAGGTAGCTCGCGTAACGGAGTGCCTGTACGTCTACTGGATCGCGCAGTCTTCCCCGCTTCAGCTCGATGACCACTGCGTTGCCCTGCGGATCGATTGCGAGGACGTCCAGCCGGTCTTTCGTATCCGGTATCAGGACTTGCCGCCCGATCACCATCAGCGGCTCTCCCAGGATCGTAGGATCGGCGACGATCCAATCTTCAAGCTGTTCCTCCAAGACCTTCTCTTCCTTCAGCCTCGTCTCCGGGAGCTTCCTCGGCCCTTTCGCGGTCATTTTCCAAATCGGCACCGGATCCTCCCTGGCCACGCCGGCGTCTGTCCGGCTCGCAGCCGCTGCCGCCCTGCGCTGTCATTTTGCCACCGG
>Ga0256841_1000112_pt1 | contig 90475 bp, 83 predicted proteins | sample 356308metaG_FD_185971 | JGI IMG/M metagenome (GOLD analysis project Ga0256841, IMG submission 185971) | Hydrothermal vent microbial communities from Mid Atlantic Ridge, Atlantic Ocean - 356-308 | ecosystem: Environmental > Aquatic > Marine > Hydrothermal vents | place: Atlantic Ocean: Mid...
TCGGTGACAGGCTACGCAATCCCCAATTACACCCCCGCCTCCGAACCGGCGCCCGATAAGGTGAACCTTTCCCGAAAAGCTTCGTCTGTACTGGCAGGAACCGCCGCTGCGGCCAGGCGGCAACCGGCCGGCGGCGGGTCGAAACCGAGTCAGAGCATCGAGAAGGAGAAAGAACAATGTTCCGGACCGCAATCCAGCCCGACACCCCCATCGACTACCGCAGCATCATCGGGGCGGTGGCCGCATTCCTCGCCTTGGTCCTCTGCGGCTACCTCTTGATCGCCGGCTGAGACCGCACCCCGGCCCGGCTGCGCGACCCGCAATCGGAGGAAACATTCCGGGCGTCCGCCGGAGGGATCGACCACGTGCCCAGGCGGGCGCCCGGCCTTCACATCCGGTAGAGCATCCAGTAGACGGCCACGCCGGTGGCGCTCACGTAGAGCCACACCGGTAGCGTCCAGCGGGCGATCTTGCGGTGGGCCTCGTAGCGCCCTTTGATCGCCCGCCACAGCGTCACCACCGCCAGCACCGGCACCGCCGCCGCCAGAATGCTGTGGGAGATCAGGACGGTGAAATACACGGTCCGGACCGTTCCCGTCCCGGTGAACCGGACGGATCCCACCTGGGAATGGTAGGCAAGATAACTGATCAGGAACAGCGTCGAGACGCCGAAGGCCGCTACCATCAGCGCCCGGTGCGCCTTCCACCGTCCCCGCCGGATCATAGCGTACCCGGCCGCCAGCAGCGCCGCCGCGGTGGCGTTCAGCCCCGCGTTCAACGCCGGCAGGTCGCCCCAGCTCATCCGGCGCCCCTGGTCAGCCGGCGCACGTCCCGCTCCAGCCGTTGCATCGCCTCGCTGTCGCCGCTCAGGTAGTAGCCCCGGATGACGCCGTCGCGGTCCACCAGCACGAACCGCGTCGAGTGGTCCAGCTTGCCTTTGACTTCCCCGAGCAGGAATGTCTCCCGGCACAGCCGGTCCAGCTCCTCCATCGGCCCGGTGAGGAACCACCACCGCCCCGGTTCGGCCTGGAACTTCCGCGCGTAGTCGGCGAGCGCCTCGGGCGTGTCGCGCTCCGGGTCCACCGTGAAGGAGACCAGCCGCAGGTCCTCGACATCGGCCAGGTCGTTCTGCAGCCGCCGCATCCGGGCGTTCATCCGCGGACACGGCCCCGTGCAGCTGGTGAAGAAGAATTCTGCGATCCAGATCTTGCCGGCCAGCTCCTCCCGGCTGTGGAACGCCTCGCCGGTCTGGGAAGTGAGGGTGAACTGGGGTACCGTCTTGTAGGAGGGCAACTCGCGCGCCCCGGCCCCGCACGAGCTGGCTGCGCCGGCCGCCGCCATGGCGATCGCCAGAAGCCAGATGAATCGCCGCCGTGAGCCCATCATCTCTTTCCTCATGCCGAACTCGATGCGCCGCGCCGCCGCGCCGCCGCCGTCGCTGCCGCCCACAACACCAGGCCGCATACCGCCGTGACCGCCAGGCTCAGGCCGAGCGCGGGCGTCCCCGCCTCCACCTGGGGAGCGAGCAGCCGCCGCAGCGCCGCCGTCGCATAAGTCAGCGGATTCACCCGCATCACCCAGCGGATCCAGCCGTGGGCGCTCGCGAAACCGAACAGCGAGCCCGAAACCATCCACATCGGAAACAGCACCAGGTTCATCACCGCATGGAAGCCCTGGGCGCTCTCCATTTTCCAAGCGATCAGGAATCCCAGCGCCGTAAACGTGAAGGCCAGCAGGTACAGCACTCCAGCCAGCCCCGCTACTCCCTGGGCGCCGGGATGGAAGCCCGCCAGCGGCAGGAACAGCAGCAGGATCATCCCTTGGACCCATGCCAGCGTCGCCGCCCCCAGGAGCTTGCCCAGCACCATCGCGCTCCGCGGCGCCGGGCTCACCAGCATCGACAGCAGGAATCCCTCCCGGCGGTCCTCGATGATCGACATCGTCGAGAAGACCGCCGAGAACATCACCGTCAAGGTGATCGCCCCCGGATAGAAGAACCCGAGGTCGCCGAAGCCCGACCCGATCACCACCCAGAAGATCAGCGGCGAGGCGACGAAGCCGGCCACGCGCGCCTTCTCCCGCCAGAAGCGGATCATCTCCCGGCGCCACAGCGTCCAGACCGGCAGCCAGAAGCTTCTACCCACGCCGAGCCTCCCCTCTCGTTCGGCCTGAAACGGTCCGCTTCATGTTCATGTGATGCGCGCCCCCGTCTCGTCGAGGAAGACGTCTTCGAGCGTCGGCTTGTGCAGGGCCACCGAATCGATCCGCCCGGGGAAGGCCTCCACCACGTCGGTAATGAACCGGTGCCCGTTCTCGATCTCCACCCGCAGCGTGCCGTTCACCCGCGTCACCGGCGCCCCGAACTGCCGCCGGATCTCAGCCGCAAGCGCCTGGGCGTCGCGCGCCTCGAGCATCACCACGTCGCCGCCGACCCGGGCCTTCAGCTCCTCCGGGGTACCCTCGGCTACCTTCCGGCCCTCGTGCAGCAGCAACAGCCGGTCGCAACGGTCGGCTTCGTCCAGAATGTGGGTGGTGAGGATCACCGTCACGCCCTCCCGGTCGCGCAGCTCGGCCACGTAGTCGGCCAGTTCCCGGCGCGCCCCGGGGTCCAGCCCCGTGCTCGGCTCGTCCATCAGCAGCACCCGGGGCCGGTGGAGCATCGCCTTGGCGATCTCGGCCCTCCGGCGCAGCCCGCCCGAGAGTGTCTCGACGATGTCGTCGCGCCGCTCGGCCAGCCCTAGCCGCTCCAGCGCTTCACTGGTGCGTTCTTTCAACAGCGCCCCGCTCAGCCCATAGAGGTGGCCTTGGGCGGTCAGGTTCTCCATCACCGTCAGCTTCTTGTCCAGACTCTGTGATTGGAAAACCACCCCGATGCGCCGCCGCACTTCGTCCGGGGCGGCGGCAGCGTCCACCCCCGCAACCACAATGCGCCCCTCGTCGGGTTCCATCATCGTCGCCAGGATCCGGAAGAGAGTGGACTTCCCGCTGCCGTTCGGACCAAGCAGGCCGAACAGCATGGCCTCTTCGACCGCGAAGCTCAGGTTCCGGAGAGCCGCCCGGCTCCCGTAGCTGTGGCTGAGATGTTCAACAGAAACGATCACAGGGCCGGCCGATCCATCACCATCAACCCGAACAGCGCCGGCAGGTAGATCACGGTGGCGATGAGCACCGCCCGGGCTGCCGGCAACGTCCGGCGCGCCGCCGCCCGCAGGCCCGCATGGAGCAGATAGACGCCCATCGCCGCCGCCCCCGCCGCATAGATCCAGCCGGCCATGCCCGCCGCCACCGGCAGCAGGCTCACCGGTACGAGCAGCGCCGCCGTGACCACGATATGGCGGGCCGTCGAAACCGGATCCGGTTCCACCACCGGTTTCATCCGGATCCCTGCCCGCGCGTAGTCGTCGCGGTACATCCAGGCGATCGAATAGAAGTGGGGAAACTGCCAGAGGAACAGGATAGCGCCCAGGATCCACGCCTCGGCTCCGAGCGCACCTCGGGCTGCCGCGTAGCCGATCAGCGGGGGCATCGCGCCGGGGATCGCTCCCACTGTTGTCGACAGCGGCGAGATCTGCTTCAGCGGCGTGTAGAGGAACAAGTAGCTGAGCAGCGTGAACAGCCCCAGCAGCGCCGCCGCCGGGTTCACCCAGGCGAGCAGCTCGGCAAAACCCACCACCGAGAGCGCCACGCCCCACGCCAGCGCCCGCCCTGGGGTGACTCTGCCGGACGGCAGCGGCCGCCGCCGCGTCCGGCGCATCCGGCTGTCGGCCTCGCGCTCCATCCACTGGTTGAGAACCGCCGTCCCCGAAGCCAGCAGCCCGGTGCCCAGCAGCATGTGGACGAGAACCACCAGGTTCCACCCGGCGCCCCGGCCGTAAACGTACCCGATCGCCGCGCTCATCAGGATGAGCCACGTGATCCGGGGCTTGGTCAGTTCGATGTAGTCTCTCATGAGGCCACCGACATGCTCCCGGCCGGCTCGCTCGCCGGCCGCAGGTTCCGGCGGGTTTGGATGGCAAACACCACGCTCGCCGCCAGCGTCAGCGCCCCCACGGCTACGTGGCTCACCGTGAAGGCCACCATCAGCGCCGTCGGGCCGTTGCTCTCAGCCGTGTAGATGCGGCTCATGTAGGCGGCGATGCCCAGAAAGATCTGCGCGATCGTCACCCCCGTCAACACCAGTGCCGATTTCCGGATCGTCCGGTGCCGCGGAAACTGCTCCAGCGCCATCATCGCCACCGCCAGCACCGCCCCGGCCACCACCAGCGCCCCCACTACGTGAGGCACCAGCCCCAGCACCTTGTGCCGGTAGGCCGCCCCCAGGGCGATCTGGCAGAAGACCGTCGCCGCGGCGAACAGCGCCAGCGACCTCAGCGGCGGCGTCGCTTCGTCGATGGCGATCTCCGGTCCCCGCTTCCAGGAAGGGGATGTGAAGAGCGCGATGGCCACCGTCGTGGAAAAGAACAGTTGCGCCAGACACGCGTGGACGATGCTCACCGCCGGCGGCAGCTTCAGCAAGACCGTCAGCCCGCCGAACAGCCCCTGCACGATCACCCCGGCCAGCGCCGCCAGCCCCAGTTTCTTCATCCAGCGACGGTCCTCCGCCCGCCACAGCCAGACGGCCAGGACGATGGTCAGGATCCCCACCGTCGTCGCCACCATCCGGTGGCCGTGTTCGTAAAATACTCCGCCGGTCATCGGTGGCATCAATTGGCCATAGGAAAGCGGCCAGTCCGGCACGCTCAGCCCCGCCTCGTTGCTCGTCACCGAAGCTCCGGCCACCACCAGCAGCAGCGTGCACGCCGCCAGCAGAATCGTGAACCGGTGAAGTCCTTTGCCCGCCATCGCAGACCGTCCAAGCCGGGAGCCGCCGGGCCGGAAGATTCTCCCCCCACCGAGCAGCTCTCTTCTATTCTACATAGACAAGAAAAATTCCTCTGAGGCTGCAAAATCTTTTTCGCCACCGCGCTGTCCGCCGCCCGACAGGGCCGGGTTCGCCGGTCACCGTGGCGACGAGTCCGTTTCGCCTCGCGTTTTCAACGGGTTGTGGCCCGCCTGCGCCGCCCCGCCGCCCACTCTCCGTTAAACTGGCTGTCGCCGGCGCTCGTGCCGGCCTTTTCGGGATCCGGACGGCCCGCCGCGGGCGCGGAACGGGGCTGGAGCCGCCGGATTCCGGTGACGCGCCGGCGTCGCCGACGCGTCACACTAGTCTGTAACAATGAGAAAACACAGGAGATATCGCTTTTCATTCGGTTGCGAGCTTCAGGCGTCACCCGTCGCCTCTGGCGGCCTGTCAGCGCTTGTTCCGGCCCGGGAGCAGCCGCTTGAGATCCGGCCAGAACTCTGTCAGGGCGTGCGACGCCGCCCGGCCGGCGAAGCCCCAACCGGTCCGGACCAGCGCCGGTCCCACCCCCTGCTCACTCGGCTCCCGCCAGGGCCACGTAAGGAAGTTGTTGCCCGCCGTCCCCACCCAGCGGGCATAGGCCGGCTTGACGGAGCCGTCCGGCCGGTAGGTGAAGAAGGTCATCTTCAGGACGTAGCGCACTCGCCCCCAGAACGGCAGCCCCTGGGAGCGGATGTAGCGCGGATCCTCGCCCCAGATCGCCCCCAGGCCCGCCTCGATGGCGTTGCCCGTCGCGACTCCGTAGAGCCGGATGGCGTAGCGCTTGCCGAAGCCCTCCGGCGTGCGCCCGTACTCGGGCGGCAGGTTCCAGAGGTTGCCCCAGGCGGCGCTCAGCGCTCCGGTGGCCAGGCTCCGCGGCCCGATCGAGGCCTCTGCGATCCAGTCGATCCGCTCCTCGCCAGTTACCGGCTCGTACGTTTGGCGGACCGCTGCCTGGGATGGGGGCCTGATCTGGCCCGGCTGCGGCCTGGCCTGTCCGGAGAGCAGACTGGCGCCCGCAACGAGTGCGCACACGGCGATGGCGGCGGTTCGCATGTCGCAGGGCGCGCCTCAGAGCGGCAGGATCACTTCGCGGATGGGATCGAACTCCAGCCGGCGCTTCTGTACATAGGCGATGTTGCCCAGATGCGACGCCTGGGCCGAACGGTGCCCGATGAGCACGTCGCCGTTGGGCCGCTGCCGGGTCTCCACGCATTGGAGGAAGTTGCGCACATGCTCGATGGTGAAGTCCTGGTCGTAGTGCGGCGTCACGACCACCGGCTCCGCCCCCTTTTCGGCCGCTTTGAAGACGTACTTGCTCCGGCTGATCCACAGGCTGCCCTTGGTGCCAACGAATTCGATCGCCGCCCCCTTCACCCCCGGCGCGAGCGTCGCCTCGAAGGTGGCCGTGAACTCGCTCGGGTATTCGAGCAGGACGTTGATCGTGTCCGGCGCCGTCCGGCCGTCCTTGAAGTGGTAGACGCCACCCGCCGCCGAGGCCGACTTCGGGATCTCGTCCTTCAGGAACATATGGACCACGTCGATCCAGTGGGTGAACAGGTCCGTCACCTGTCCGCCGCCGAAGTCCAGGTAGGCCCGCCAGTTCCAGTACTGCTGCGGATCCCAGTCGCGCCACTTCAATGGTCCCAGGAACCGCGCCCAGTCGAGATTCGAGGGCTTCGTCTGCAGGAACTCCGGGGCCCGGCGGGTGTGATAGCTGTTGCCGTACCACCACGTCCTGGCCAACGTCACCTTGCCCAGCAGGCCCGTATCGACGAAGCGCCGTTTGGCCTCGATGTAGTGCGGTCCGGAGCGCTGCTGCATGCCTACCTGGCAGACCCGCCGGTTCACCCGCGCCGCCTTGACGATCTCCGGACCTTCTTCAATCTTCCGGGTCAGCGGCTTCTCAACGTAGACGTCCTTGCCGGCGTTGAGGGCGTCGATGGTCGTCGCCGCGTGCCAGTGGTCCGGCGTAGCGATGAGGACGATGTCCAGCTCTTTGTGTTCGAGCAGCTTCCGGTGGTCGCGGTACGTCTTGGCACCCGGCGCCAGCTCGAGCGCCTTGTCGAGCTGATAGGAATAGATGTCGCACAGCGCCGTCACCCGAACCCGGGAGTCCTGCTGAAACAGCGACATCACGTGCCGGCCCCGCACGCCCGGGCCGATCACCCCCAGCAGGATCGCGTCGTTGGCCCCCAGAACCCGCGAGTAGGAAGCTGCGGTCATCGCCGTTGCGCCTGTCGCTGCACCTTTCAGAAACTCGCGCCTGCCGATTCCCTTCGAATCCATGTGCGAATTATAGCGCCGCGCGCGGACCGTATTCTTTGGATGTCGGTGCTGCGTATCGTGGTTCTGGCTCTGGCCGCTCTCGCGTTGTGGGCCGAGGACGGCAAGGCGCCGGCGCCGGCTTCGCGGAGCGAGGAACCACGGTCCGATGCGCAACTGGAGGACGCCATCCGCGCCCGTTTCGCCCGCTCGAAGATCGCCGTCAACGGCTTCACGGTCCGCGTCCGCAGCGGCGTGGCGATCCTCGAGGGCAAGACCGATGTCGCCCAGCACAAGGGCGTCGCCACCCGGCTGGCCCGCCTGGCCGGGGCCCGCCGCGTGGAAAACCGCATCCAGGTCAGCGAGCGGGCCCGCGAGAAAGCCCGCCGCAGCCGCCGCCCGCCCCGGCGGGTCCACGTCCGCTGGGTCGAGCGCCACAAGCGCCGCTGAGCCCGTCCGGGCCGTGTGCTATACTAGCCGAAGGATATCCGATCCTGCTCCGAGACAACTCCGCGAGCATCCCGAGGAGCGAGTTATGTCCCTTGTTTGCCAAGTCACCGGAAAGCGGCCTGTGAGCGGCCACCGGATCTCGCACGCCAACAACAAGACCAAGCGCGTCTTCAAGCCGAACATCCAGACCAAGCGCTTCTGGCTGCCCAGCGAGAACCGGTGGATCAAGCTGCGCGTCAGCGCCAAGGGCATCAAGATCATCACCAAGCGCGGCATCGAGGCCGTCGTGAGGGATTTGAGAAAGAAGGGGGTCAAGGTCTGACATGGCAGGCAACCGCATCAAGATCCGGCTCGTCTCCACCGCCAAGACGGGGCACTTCTACACCACCACCAAGAACCCCAAGAAGCGCCAGGAGAAGCTGGAGCTCAAGAAGTACGATCCGGTGATCCGCAAGCACGTCATCTATAAAGAAGCCAAGATCTAAGGCTCGCTCCGGACGCCTCCTGCGCCGGTTTTTTCAGGCGCCCGCCGCCAGCGGCTGGGCGCCTTTCGAGTCTCCGGGCGCTCGTTGGGGGCTATTCCGACCCCGCCCGGGCGCCGGCCGCCTTGTAAGGCCGCGTGTCCGGCTCCGGCTGAAATGCCTGCCACAGAGGCAGCGCCGCGGCATCGAACCAGGTCATCGGGTTCAGGCCCAGGATCAGCTCGACGGTCCGCAGCACCGAGGCCGAGTTGTAGAAGGTACTGTCCACGAATCCCCGGCGGGCGTAGGGAGAGACGGCCAAGGCGACCGAGCGGCGGGGATCCACGTGGTCCCGGCCGCCCGGGGCGCTCTCGACGACGAAGATCGCCATCTGCGGCCAGAAGCGGCTCCGCGTGCAGGCCTCGACGATCATCCCCAGGGCCCGGTCGTCGTCCGCCACCGCCTCCGGAGTGCGGGCGGCGTCCCGGGCCAGCCGCATCACCATCAGGCGCGGCATCTCGCCGGCCTGCTCCATGCGCTCCAGGTCGCGCAGGAAAGCCCGGGCCCGTTCGACGTCCGGGTAGCTGGGGTCGGGGCCGCGGAAGGCGCGGTCGGTGAAGCGTTTGATGCCCGGGTCCAACACGCGGCGCACCTGGGGGCCGCCCGGCGCCGCCGGCTCGGCGTTCTGCACGGCGAAGCCATAGTTGCGGACGCTCAGGCCGGCGAGCGCCGCCTGGGTCCAGAGGTACCCCGCCGGGGGCGCCGCGGCCAGCTCCGAGGGCCGGAAGATCTCCCGGCCCAGCCGCCCCGCCGCCACCGCCGGCCAGAGCCGCTCGACGAAGGCCGGCGCAATCGCCGCCGTCGCCCAGTAGAGGCCCGGGGCATCCCCGGCTCCGCAGGTGTAGAAATTGTCGAAGGTGACGAACTCCCGGGCCAGCTTGCGGTGGTTCGGGGCCGCTTCGGCGAACCGGACCAGCGCCCGGTCGCCGTTGCCCCGTCCTAGATCCCCGAGCACCTCGTCGAAGCTGAGGCGGCCCTTGACGATGTAGAGCACATGCCGGATGGGTGACCGGTACTCTTCCGGCAACTCTGCCGCCGGCGGCACCGGACTTCCAAGCGGGATCTCCCGGAAGCCGATCATCCGCTCGTCGATGTATGGCGAGAGCCGCAGCACCTGCTTCGTGTAGTCGAACAGCGCCACCTCGTCCAGCGGCCCGATGACCGACGCCGTCCCCGAAGCCGTGCCCGAGCCCTTGGCGTTCAGCACCACGGCCCGGCCGCCGGGAAGCGCCGAGACGGCCGTCGGGTAAGCGCCCGCTGGGACGAATCCCAGCACCCGGGGCTCACGCTTGGAGACGTCCACCACCGCCACCGTGTTGGCGCTCGAGCAGACGACGTACAGGCGCTTCTGGTCCGGCGCCAGCGCCAGCGCCGCCGGCGTCATGCCCGCCGGCTGCCGTGGCCACATCGCCATCCGTACTGGTTCGAGGCGCTCCAGCACGCCGCCCTCGCGGACTCCGATCACCTGCACCCGGTCCGCTCCGGCCACGGCCACGAAGATCCGCGCCTTCCACAGCGGCGGCTCTTCTTCCTCTTCGAGATCCGGCGGCCGGTCTTGCCAGACCATGTCCATCGGCTGCAGCCCCAGGCGTTCCAGATCCAGGTGGTGGCCCTCGTCGTCGAACTGGTGCACCGAGCCCTCCGCCCAGCTGGTGACGAAGTAGGAACCGCCGTCCGGATGCAGCAGCACCCGGTAAGGCCGCCGTGGGGCGGCGAACCGCTCGATCACCCAGCCGGACTGCGGATTGATCACTTGGACCTCGTTGCGGAACAGCGCTGTGATGTAGAGCAGCCGGCCGTCCGGCGTGACCTCGATGTCGCCGGCAAAGTCCTTGGGCGATTTCGGCTCGCCCCGCGGCACGGTGGAGAACGTCCTGCCTCTCTTCAGCTCGCCCTCGGCGGTCAGAGTGAACTCGTAGACCGCGGCTGCCGCGCCCCCGGTCACGTAGAGCGTCTTGCCCTCGGGGGTGAAGGCCAGGCCGTAACCGGTGTCCGGCAGCTCCGCGCGGTCCGCTTCGCGGAAGTCCTGAGTCGAGAAGACCGCCACAGAAGGCTGCGCCCCGGCGTTCAAGACCGCCAACCAGCGGCCGTCCGGCGAGACCCGGCTCCTGACGGGAAACGAGCCCACGGGAACCTGCCGCCCGGCGGGCTGAATCCGCCAGCCGGTCACCAGGACGGTGGTTCCGTCGGGCGCGGGACCGGGGCGTTCCGGAAGCGGCGGCTGGGCCAGGCCGGCGGCGCACGCGGCGGCGAGCAAGACGGCGCGGCTCTTCATGGGGTGAACCTTTGGGCGATGGGGAAGCGCCGGCCGATGCCGAACGCTTTCGAGGTCACCTTCAGGCCCGGCGGCGCCTGCTGCCGTTTGTACTCGTTGCGGTCCACCATCCGGATCACCTCCTGGATCACGGCGAGGCCGAAGCCGGTCTCGGCGGCGATCTCCTCGGGCGCCTTGTACTCCTCGATGTAGCGGTGGAGGATCGCGTCCAGCATCTCGTAGGCCGGCAGCGAGTCGGTGTCCTTCTGATCCGGCCGCAGCTCTGCCGAAGGCGGTTTGACGAAGACCCGCTCCGGGATCACGCCGCCGTGGCGCCGGTTCGCCACTCGGCCCAACTCGTAGACCATGGTCTTCGGCACGTCGCTGATCACCGCCAGCCCGCCGGCCATGTCGCCGTACAGGGTGCAGTAGCCCACGGCCAGCTCGCTCTTGTTGCCCGTGGTCAGCACCATCGCCCCCCACTTGTTCGATAGCGCCATCAGCACCAGCCCCCGGAGCCGAGCCTGGATGTTCTCCTCGGTGACGTCCGGCGGCCGGTCGCCGAAGAGCGGCTGCAGCGCCTCCAGGCAAGCCTGATACGGACCGTTGATCGAGGCCACTTCGAACCGGATACCGAGGTTCCGCGCCAGCGTCCGGGCGTCCTCGAGGCTGGCTTCCGAGGAAAACGGGCCGGGCATGGCGACGCCCGTGACATTCTCCCGGCCCACGGCGTCGGCGGCGAGGACGGCGGTCACTGAAGAATCGATCCCGCCGCTCAGCCCCAGCAGCACCTCCTGGAAACCGCACTTGCGGATGTAGTCCCGGGCGCCCAGCACCAGGGCCTCGTAGACGGCTTCGATCTCCTCGGGCAGGTTCTCGCGACGGTCGCCCTGGCCGGTTTCCAGATCGGCGAAGATCAGGTCCTCCTCGAAAGAGGCCGCCGCCGCGGTCACCCGGCCCTCGGGATCCATTACGAAGCTGCTGCCGTCGAAGATGAGCTGATCGTTGCCGCCCACCTGGTTCACGTAGATCACCGGCATGCGGTACTTGCGGGCGGTGGTGGCGAAAATCTCCCGCCGCAGCTCGCGCTTGCCCATATGAAACGGCGAGGCGTTGATGCTGATGAGCGCCTCGGCCCCCTGCCGGGCGAGCTCCTCGACCGGGTCGCGGTCATAGCGCCGCCGCCGCCAGAACTGCTTGTCGTTCCAGGCGTCCTCGCAGACCGTCAGAGCGAACTTCACCCCCTCGGATTCCCAGACCCGCTGCGAGGCCGCCGGCAGGAAATACCGCGCCTCGTCGAAGACGTCGTAGGTGGGCAGCAGCATCTTGGTCTGGCGGAAGAGCTCCCGGCCGCGCTCGATGACCACCGCCTGGTTGTAGGCCGGCTTGCCGGCCTCGGAGTTCGTCGGGGCCACCGTGCCGTAGACGATCTTCAGATCCAGCTCCGCCGTCTCCTCGGCCAGCCGCGCCTCGGCCTCCTTGGTCCGCCGGTAGAAGCTGGGCTTCTCGAGCAGGTCCCGCGGCGGGTAGCCCGGCACGGCCAGCTCCTGGAAGACGGCCATCCGGGCGCCTGCCTCGGCTGCCCGGCGCGCCATGGCGGCGATGCGGTCGATATTGCCCGGAAAGTCCCCCACGGTGGTGTTGATCTGCGCCAGGGCGACCTTCATCGCGAACTTCCATTCTACTGCCCGGGGCGCTCGCAACCCGGAAGGCGCGAAAAACTCTTGCGCCGGCGGCCCGCCTCGCATAGAATCCGAGGCGTGCGGGCATCCAGGCTTCTAGTTCTCCTGGTCGGCATGGCCTTGCTCGGTCCGCTACCATCGCTGCGGCCAGTGGAACGGACCGTCGCTCCAACGTTCCTCTACCGGCACCTCCCCAGTCTTCCGGAACGCCCTTCCGACATCACGACCCCATCGTGCCGCTACAAGCCGATCTTCGGCGCCGGCGACTCGGAGACCCGCATCGTCAAGAGCGTCGCCCGGTTCGGCGAGGCCATCATCGAGCCCGGCGGCCGCTGCGCCATCGTGAACTACCCGCGCGAAGAACAGGTCTACGTCGTGCTCGAAGGCTCGCCCGTGCTCCACTACGGCGGCGAGCGGCGTCCCCTGCGCCGCTACGACTACATGTACCTGCCGCCGGCCGTCTCGCACGGGCTCTCGAATCCCGGCTCCCAGCCCGCCAGAGTGCTCGTAATGGGTTGGAGGATTCCCCAGGGTCTGGCGCTCGAGATCCCCGATTCGCTTCAGCTCGCCAACATCGACGACGTGCCGCTCCAGGTGGTGGGCGGGCACCCGCCAAGCACCAAGTACCGCCTGCTGATGGGCACGACGGAAAGCAAGCGCGACCGCATCGCCGCTTCCCACGTGCTCACCAGCCTTTTCATGATGGAGTTCGAGCCGGGGGGCACGAACTTCCCACACCATCATCCGAGGGAAGAGGAGTTCTACCTGCTGCTGAGCGGCGAAGGGGAGATGGTAGCCGGCGGCGGCATGGACGGCATCGAGGGCCGCCATCCGGCCAAGGCCGGCGACGCTTACTTCTTCCGCCTGAACTGCACCGTCGGGTTCTACGCGACCAAGGATCCCCGCGCCCCGAAAGCCCGCATCCTGGCCGCCCGCAGCCTTTACCCGCGCTGAGCCGGCGCGGCCTTTTCCAGGAGCATCAGCACCATGAAAGACAAACTCAGCCGACGCGACATTCTGCACGCTTCCGCCGGGGCCGCCGCCATGGCTTCCGGCTTCGCCGCCGAGGCCGCCCAATCGGCCCCGGACGTCAACAAGAACTCGGCTCCGAGCAAGCTGCGCATCACCGACATGCGCGCCGTGACCATCGCCGCCAACTATGACTACCCGATCATCCGCATCGACACCAACCAGGGCGTCTACGGCTACGGCGAGGTGCGCGACGCCGGCGTCAAGGGCATCGCCCTGATCCTGAAGGCCCACCTCGTCGGCGAAAACCCACTGAACATGGAACGGCTTCTCCGTAAGATCCGGCTCTTCGCCGGGCAGGGACGGATGGGCGGCGGTTACTCGGCCGTGGACATGGCCCTGCACGACATCGCCGGCAAGGTCTACGGCGTCCCGGCCTGGCGGCTGCTCGGGTCGAAGCAACGCGACAAGATCCGCATCTATTGCGACACCACCGGCCACGAGGATCCGAAAATCTACGCCGAACGGATGAAGAAGCGGCAGCAGATGGGCTTCACCTTCTTCAAGATGGACCTCTACACACGGCTGGTAAAGAACCGCCCCGGCGCGGTAAACCATCGCGGCGTGGCCACCGAGAAAGGCCTCGGCTACCTTTGCGAGTATATCGAGGCCGTCCGCGACGCCATCGGCTGGGACGTTCCCCTGGCGGCCGACCACTTCGGCCCGCTGAACCTCAACGACTCCATCCGTTACGCCCGCGCCTTCGAGCCCTATGATCTGGCCTGGGCCGAAGACATCCTCCAGGTCGGGCACCTGGGCCCCGGCGGCGACGCGCCGCGCAACTGGCGGGCCTACCAGGAGATCAAGCAGGCGACGACGACGCCCCTGGCTATCGGAGAGGGCCTGTTCGGGCTAGAGGAAGGTTTCAAGGACTTCCTCGACAACCACGCCGTGGACATCATCCACCCGGATCCGGAGACTTCCGGCGCCTTGATCGAGACCAAGCGCATCGCGGACTACGCCGACCTGCAGGGCATCCCCACCGCGGTCCACTTCGCCGGCTCGCCGGTCGGCTGCATGGCCAGCGTCCACATGGCGGCCACCATCCGCAACTTCGTGGCCATGGAGAACCACGCCGTGGACATGCCCTGGTGGAGCGACCTGGTGACGGGCCTTCCCAAACCCATCATCCAGAACGGTTACATCCAGGTGCCCGACACGCCCGGGCTGGGCGTCGAGCTCAACGAAGAGGTGGTCAAGGAGCACCTGCGCTACCCGGGCTACTTCGAGCCGACGCCGGAGTTCAATGAGGTGATCGTGAGCGGCTTCCGCCGCGTGGGACCCTGGCCGCACTACGACGAGAACGGCAACTGGTGCAACTGTGTGACCTACTGACCGAGCGCGTTCCCCCGGCTGGAACGGGCGGCGGCCCCGGGGCGCTCCGGCGCAAACCGCTTGCATTGCGCCCCGCACGCCGGGCGGTCATAATCGAACCATGGCGCTTGCAGCATCCTTGCTTCCCGAACTCGAACAGGAGGCCAAGGCGACGCGCCGGCTCCTCGAGCGGGTTCCCCAGGACAGCCTCTCGTGGAAGCCCCACGAGAAGTCGTTCTCCCTGGGGGAGCTGGCCTGGCACATCGCCTTGACGCCGGCTCAGATCGTGGCGGCGGCCACGCCGGACGTCTACGAGGTCGACGAGTTCACCCAGCCGCCGGTCCCGGCCCAGACGCCGGAGATCCTCATGCAATTCGACGACAGCGTCAAGCGCGCCGCCGAGTATCTGGCGCGGCTGGACGACGCCGCCGCCACGGCCACCTGGCGGCTGAAGATCAAAGGCCGGGAGGTGATGGCCATGCCCCGGATCGCCTTCATGCGGTCGCTGCTGTTCAACCACCTTTACCACCACCGGGGCCAGCTCACCGTCTACCTGCGCCTGCTCGACGTGCCGGTGCCGGGGCTCTACGGTCCCAGCGCGGACGAAGAGGCTCTTGCCGGCTGAAGGCGCCGTTGGCGGCTCAGGCGCCGAAGCGGTAAGGGCGCACCAGCTCGGCCAGCCGTCTCATGTGCTTGGGGAAGGCCTGCAAGGCCGGCTCCTTGGCCTCGTACTCGATGGCGAGATAACCGCGGTAGCCTGCGTTGGCGAAAAGCTTTACGATCCGCGCCCAGTCCGACGGCTCGCGGCGGCCATCGGCATACTCGATCTCCGTCTTGAACTGCGCGTTCACGGCGTACGGCAGGCACATCTCGATCTGCCGGTAGGGCTCCTCCCGGAAGTTGCCGGTGTCCAAGTTGATGCCCACCCACGGGGAATCGACTTTCTTTACGATCTTGATGACGCGCTCGGCCCGCAGCGTGATGCCGCCGTGGTTCTCCAGGCCGAGGATCACCCCGCGCTTGGCGGCGTACTCGGCGCCCCGCGCCAGCACGTCCGCGGCCCACTCCATGGCCTGGTCCTCGGTCGCGCCCTTCGGCACGCGGCCGCCGAAGACCCGGATGTGTCCGGCCCCGAGTTTCGTAGCCACGTCGACCCACTTCTTGATCCCGGCCACTTCGCGGGCGCGCTCCTCGGCCGTAGGGCGGGTCATCTCGGTGCGCACGGAGATGCTGTAGATCTCCACCCCGTTGCGGTAGGCGAAGTTCTTGAGTCCCAGCAGGAACTCGTCGCCGGTGTTCGGGAACCAATAGACGGTCAGGTCGAGTCCGTCGATGTTCTGGTCCACGGCCATGGTCACCAGGTCTTTGTAGCTGAGCGAGCCCTCCTTGAGCTCCTTGCGGAACGAGTAGGCGCAGATCGCCGTGCGGAACCGGGCCTTTCTCGCCTTGGCCGATGCCGCGCCGGCGAGCGTCGCGGCCCCGGCCAGCGCCGGCGCGAGGCCCAGCAAATCCCTTCGTCTCATGTGCAGCCTCCTTTCCATTCGGTTCGGCGACGCCGAAGACGACAATTCTGTCACATGCGGCCGCGCGGGGGGGTGCGCACCGGGACCCGCCGCCGCGCGGTTGTCACGCGATTCGCTCGGGGCGACTCTATATGAATGAGACCCCCCACGGACGGGAGCAGCCATGGAAGTCTCTGTCACATTCCAGCCGAAAGCGATGCTCGCCCCGTATGACTACAGCGAACCGTCGAACCTGGCCTTGAAATACGCTTGCGTCGGAGCTCGAATCTACGGTGCGCGGCTGACGATCCTTCATGCCCGGCCCCTCGATCTGCCGCCCTACTTCACCGAGGAGGGGCAGGAGCGGCTGCTGGCCGAGCTCGAAGCAGCCCGGCGGAAGGTCCGGACCCATCTAGCCACCCAGGTCGGCCGCATCTTGGAGTTGACGGAATGCGGCCCGCAGGTAGAGTTCGAGGTCGCCGACATCCACCCCGTGGACGCCATTCTCGAAGCCGTGGAGAAACACGGGGCGGAGCTGGTCGTCCTCGGTACGCACGGCCGCGGCGGCGCGAAACGGCTCCTGCTCGGTTCGGTCACGGAGAATGTCGTACGGCAGATCACCGTCCCGGTTTTCGTGGTGCGCCAGAAGCAGCATGAGATCATCGATCCGGCGGACCCGTCGCGGATGCCCACGATCAAGCGCGTGCTTTGCCCGGTCAATGACACGACTATCTCGCGGCGAGCGGTGGGTTATGCGGTGGCGATCGCGTCCCGCTTCGGGGCAGCCCTGACGTTGTTGCATATCGTCGAGGGCGATGGGGCTTCCCGCGGCGCCGCCCGGGAGCAGTTCTCCCCGTGGCTCGAGGAGTGCCGCCGGGCGGATGTCTGCGCCACACTCGAAGTCCGCCGGGGCAAGGCGGCCGACGCGATCATCGACTACGCCCGCACCACGACTCAAGACCTGATCGTGGCCGCTGCGCGCCAGCGTGACGCGGGATCGCCACTATTCAGCTCGACTACGGACGCCCTCCTGCGGCGCGCTCCCGCGCCGGTCCTCCTCATCCCCGGTGGGAGGGCTGACTGAGAAACAGGTGGCGGCACGGAACCGACGTGGGAAGAGGATGCCGGGGGTTCGGACTCCCGGCCGGTAGGGAACAGGCGTGCCGCCCGTCTAGTTCGCTCAGGGCGCCGACCCGCGTCTGTACCCCGGCTCGCACCCGCTGGAGCCGGTGAAGGCCGCCGTTCCTCGAAGACGCTCGTGACGCTCCCCGCCGTTCGGGGCCTGGCCCGCGCCGGTTGGATCCTCCTCCGTCCCGATGAGAACCCGGGACGTCGCCACCGGCGTCGGTTCTCCCCAGTGATGCGGCAGCCCATGGTCTGTGATTAACTAGCAACGATCGGAGGCATGCCGATGAAAGTTGCAGCCTGTGTTCTTTGTCTGGCGGGGTTTGCCGCCGCCCAGCCGCTTCCGTCGTTGAAGCAGGCCACTGAGACTGAAGCCGGCGCCCTGACCGACGACATTCGCCGGATCTCGATGGAGCTGTGGAAGCTGTCGGAGACGGGCTTGAAGGAGCGCCGCTCGTCCGAGCTGCTGATGGAGTATCTCGAGCGCCAGGGCTTCCGGGTCGAGCGCGACGTCGCCGGGATGCCCACCGCCTTCATCGCCAGCTACGGCAGCGGGCGGCCCATCATCGGCATCCTGGCCGAGTACGACGCGCTGCCGGGGGTGGGCAACCAGCCCGTACCGCGCCGAGCTCCGCGGGACGACGGGGTGACCAGCGGCCACGGCTGCGGCCACAACCTCTTCGCCGCCGGCTCCGTGGCGGCGGCGGTGGCCATACGCCGGGTGATGGAGAAACACGGCCTGGCCGGGACGGTGCGGCTCTACGGAACGCCGGCCGAGGAGACGCTCATCGGCAAGGTCTACATGGCCAAGGAGGGCGTTTTCGACGATCTCGATGCCGCTCTCGAGTGGCACCCGAGCACGAAGACCAAGGTCCGGAACCAGCCGGGCCGGGCGATGAACAATTTCGAAGTCGAGTTCTTCGGCCAGGCGGCCCACGCCGCGGCCGATCCCTGGAACGGCCGTAGCGCTCTGGATGCCGTGGAAATGATGGATTACGGCGTGAACCTGATGCGCGAGCACGTCAAGCCGACGGCGCGCATCCACTACGTGATCCCGAACGGCGGTGAGGCGCCGAACGTAGTGCCGGAGTACGCCAAGGTTTGGTACTACGTGCGCGACGTGGACCGGCCCGCCGTCGAGGGCGAGTACGACTGGATTCTCAAGATCGCCGAAGGCGCGGCCCTGGCCACCCGCACCACGCACAAGGTCCACCTGATCGCCGGGGTTCACGAGTACAATCTGAACCGGCCCTTGCAGGAGGCGATGCAGAAAAATCTGGAGGCGGTGGGTCCGCCCAGGTTCACGGACGAGGAGCAGACGTTCGCCAAGAAGTTGCAGGAATTCCTGAAGGTGGAGACCAAGGGCTTTGATACGAAGCTCTATCCGCTGAAGCCGGAGCCGGAGCCGGTGGAAGGCGGCTCGACCGATGTGGCTGAAGTCAGCTACATTGTGCCGACCGTCGGACTCCAGGTCACTACGGCAGCCGCCGACATCCCCTGGCACAGTTGGGCCACGACGGCCTGCCACGGGACCGAGGCAGGAGTGAAAGGGGCCGTGGTGGCCGCCAAGGTCCTGGGGCTGACCGGGATCGACCTGCTCACCGACGCCGCGCTGCGGGAGAAGGCCAAGGCGTTCTTTCTCGAGAAAACCGGCGGCAAGCCGTATGAGTCTCCGATACCGAAGGATCAGAAACCGCCGCTGCCGTGAGCCGGCGGCCGCCGGAATGGCGGGGGAAAAGGACCGCGATGCTGCTGGCGGAACTGGTAGAGAGGTCCGGCCGGATCGCTGCGACGAGCCGGCGGACGGAAAAGATCCGGCTGCTGGCGGACCTGCTCCGCAAGCTGCCGGCGGAAGAGATCGCCCCGGCCATCGCGTTCTTGTCGGGTTCTCCGCGGCAGAAGCGCCTGGGTATCGGCCCGGCGGCTCTTCGGGCCGCGGCGGCTCCGCCTGCTTCCGGACCTACGTTGACGCTGCGGCAAGTGGATGAGGCCCTGGAGCACATCGCGGAAGTTTCGGGGCCGGGCTCGGCGGCGCTGAAGACCGGCCTGCTGAGGAACCTGTTCGCCCAAGCGACGGCTCCGGAGCAGGAGTTCCTCGAGCGGCTGCTGATGGGCGAGCTGCGCCAGGGAGCGCTCGAAGGGGTGATGGTGGAGGCCGTCGCCCAGGTGGCGGGCGTGCCCGCGCAGCGGGTTCGGCGGGCGGTGATGTTCGCCGGCGATCTCACCGAGGTGGCCGAGGCGGCCCGGCGCGAAGGTGAAGCCGGCCTGGCGCGCTACGGCGTCCGGCTCTTCCGTCCGGTGCAGCCGATGCTGGCGCAGCCGGCCGAGGATCTCGACGAGGCTCTCGGCGAGCTGGGCGAGGCGGCGCTCGAGTTCAAGCTGGACGGGGCGCGCATCCAGGTCCACAAGTCCGCCGGCGAGGTGCGGTTCTTCTCCCGGCGGCTGAATGACGTCACGGCGGCGGTGCCGGAGATCGTCGAGGCGGTGCGGGCGCTGCCGGCGCGGGAAGCGGTGCTCGACGGCGAGGCGATCGCGCTGAAAGAAGACGGCCGGCCACAGCCGTTCCAGGTGACGATGCGGCGGTTCGGCCGGCGCTTGGACGTCGAGCAGATGCGCCGGAAGCTGCCGCTGCGGCCCTACTGGTTCGATCTGATCTACCTGGACGGCGGCGGCGTGATCGACGAGCCGCAAGCGCGGCGCTTCGAGCTGTTGCAGGGAATCGTTCCACCCGACACGGTCATCCCCCACCGGCGGGCGATGGAGCCCGGCGCCGCCGAGCAGTTCTTGCGGGAGGCCGTCGAGCGCGGCCACGAAGGGATCATGGCGAAGTCACCCGAAGCCCCGTACGAGGCGGGCAGCCGCGGCCGGAGCTGGCTGAAGATCAAGCCGGCGCATACGCTGGACCTGGTGGTGCTCGCCGCCGAGTGGGGCCACGGCCGGCGCCGCGGCTGGCTCAGCAACCTGCACCTCGGGGCGCGGGATATCGAGAAGGGCGGCTTCGTGATGGTGGGCAAGACGTTCAAGGGGCTCACCGACGAGATGCTCGCCTGGCAGACCGAGCAACTGCAGAAGCTCGAGGTCCACCGCGACGAGTGGACGGTCTACGTCGAGCCGAAGCTGGTGGTCGAAGTCGAGTTCAACGATGTCCAGGTGAGCCCGCGCTATCCCGGCGGAGTGGCGCTGCGCTTCGCCCGGGTGAAACGCTACCGGCCGGACAAGAGCCCGGCCGAAGCCGATACGCTGCAGGCGCTCCAGGCGCTGGCGCCGGCAAGCTCCTGACGGAGGAAATCATGCCGAACTCCTATCTCTACTTTTGTTTCGGGCCGCGGAGGCGGCTGACTGCGCCGTGGCTGGCCCTGCTGGCCGTGGCGGCACTGTTCGCGGCGGCTTGCGGCCCAGAGCCCGCGCCGCCGGTGAAAGAGTGGAAGATCCTCGGACCCGGCGGCGGAGGTTCCCAATACTTTCCCACCATCAGTCCGCACGATCCCCGCCACGTACTGGTGGGCTGCGACATGACCGGCTCCTACATCAGCCATGACGGAGGCGCTTCCTGGCGGATGTTCAACCTGCGGTCGCCCGCCCGGGCGTTCGTCTTCGATGCGGCGGACCCGCAGACCATCTACGTGATCGCTCGGGGCTTGTGGCGCAGCACCGACCTGGGCGAGACGTGGAACCTCGTCTATCCCGATCCAGCCAACGTCACCGGCCTGGTGATGATCGGCGACCACGCCACGCCGCGGTTCGTACTTCGGGAAGGCTCCTACGGGCGGATGCGGGCTCTGGCGGTGGATCCGGAGGACTCGAACGTCTTGTACGCCGCGATCGAGGAAGAGGGCGCCGTGCATCTCTACCTCTCCGAGGACCGCGGCGCCACGTGGCGCAAGGACGAGGCGCTCGACGGCGGCGTAAAGCGGATCTACGTGGATCCGCGCTCGCCGGCCGGAGACCGGACGCTCTACGTGCTGGGCGCAAACGGCGTCGCGGTGCGCGAAGGCGGCCGGTGGCGGCAGGGGACGATGCCACGGGATGCCGAACGGTTCGCCGACATCGTGCTGAGCTTCCCGGACACCGGCCCTCCCGTCGTCTACGCCGTCTCGGCGGAGGCGCCGTACGTCTCGACGGACGGGGGCAGGAGCTGGACGCGGCGGCCCTTCCCGGGCCAGGGGGCGCGGCTGCAGGCCGTGGGGGCGAGCCTCGACCATCCGGATGTGGTCTACGTCTCTTACCGTAATCTCGAGCTGGAGGGCCGGACCTACCTCGGCGTGGCCCGCAGCGGCGACCGCGGCGCGACGTGGGAGCTGGCCTGGAAGGATTCGCGGGACGCGCCGGCGGCCAACGTCCACGGCGGCTGGCTGCGCGAATGGTTCGGCCCGCTGTGGGGCGGCAATCCGTTCACTCTCGGCGTCGGCCCGCACGATCCGGATCTCTGCTACGGCACCGACTTCGGCCGGACGATGAAGACGGCCGACGGCGGCCGCACCTGGTACGCCATGTACTCGAAGCGGCAGCCGGACGGTTCGTGGACCTCGACCGGCCTCGACGTCACCACCTGCTACGGCGTCCACTTCGATCCCTTCCATTCCGAGCGCATGTTCATCACCTACACCGACATCGGGCTGTTCTCGAGCGACAACCGCGGCCGGAGCTGGCGGAGCGCCACCATCGGCGTTCCCCGGCGCTGGCGCAACACCACCTACTGGATCGTCTTCGACCCCGAGGTGGAGGGCAAGGCCTGGGCGGTGGTGAGCGGAACCCACGACCTGCCGCGCCCCAAAATGTGGCGGAACCGCTCGCCGCAGACCTTCACCGGAGGCGTCGTCGTCACCGAAGACGGAACTCGCACCTGGCGGGTCTCCAACAACGGCATGCCGGAGACGGCGGCCACGCACATCCTGCTCGATCCGGAGAGCCCGAAAGAGCGGCGCACGCTCTACGTGGCGGGCTTCGGCCGGGGCGTCTACAAGTCGGTGGACGGCGGCGAGAGCTGGACGCTGAAGAACAACGGCATCCGGGGCGAGGAGCCGTTCGCGTGGCGGTTTGCGCGCGACCGGGACGGCGTCATCTATCTGATCGTCGCCCGCCGCAGCGACGACGGCAGCATCGGCAACGAATACGACGGCGCGCTCTACCGTACCACCGACGGGGCCGAGACCTGGACGCCGGTGAACCTGCCGGAAGGGGTGAACGGGCCGAACGGGCTGGCGATCGACCCCGACGACCCCAAGCGCCTCTACCTGGCGGCCTGGGGGCGGAATACGCCCGGCGGGGCCACCGGCGGCGGCATCTTCCTCTCCACCGACGGAGGAGCGACGTGGCGCAACGTGCTCTCGAAGGACCAGCACGTCTACGACGTCACCATCGACCCGCGCAACCCGGAGATCCTCTACGCCACCGGCTTTACTTCTTCAGCCTGGCGCTCGACGGACCGCGGCGAGACCTGGACGCGCATCCCCGGCTACAACTTCAAGTGGGGTCACCGGGTGATCCCCGATCCGGAGAATCCGGACATGATCTACATCACGACGTTCGGCGGCAGCGTCTGGTACGGGCCGGCGGAAGGCACTCCGGGCGCGGTGGAGGACATCGTCACACCCCAGGCGGCCTACGGGCGATGATACCGCGCCCCCGTGATACGCTTTCTGAAGCGATGACCCGGCGCGACCTGCTGCGGACCACGGTGGCGCTCCCGCTGGCTGGAGGGCTGCGCGGACAGCCTGCTCCCGCCGCCCGGGTCGACTACCGCACTTACTCCCGTTGCCTGCCCGATCACCTGCGCGATCTCGCCGCCCGGGCCTACGAGAAGCGCACCCGTGAACTGGCGAAACTCGCCACCCCGGAGGCCGTGCGCCGGCGCCAGCAGTGGGTGCGGGAAACGTTCTGGCGGCTCGTGGGAGGCATGCCGGAGCGCACGCCGCTGAACGCCCGCGTCACCGGGGCCTTCAAACGCGACGGCTACCGCGTCGAGAAGATCGTCTACGAGAGCCGACCGCGGTTCTTCATCCCCGCCAACCTGTACGTCCCCACCCGCGGGGAGCCGCCGTTTCCGGGCGTGCTGTTCCAGATGGGGCACTCGCTCAATGGCAAGGCGGCCGGGGTCTATCAGAAATGCTGCCAGGGCCTGGCACGCCTCGGCTATCTGGTGCTCGGCTTCGACCCGATGGGGCAGGGCGAGCGGGCCTACTATCCCCGCGAATCGGGTTACATGACACGGCTGGCCTCGGCCGACGACGAGCACACGGTCCCCGGCAAGCAGATGTTGCTCACGGGCGATACGAGCACGCGGCTGCAGGTCTGGGATGCGATCCGCAGCCTGGACTACCTGGCGGCGCATCCGCTCGTCGATCCCAAGCGCCTGGCTTCCACCGGCAACTCCGGCGGGGGCACGCTGACGATGATGCTGGCCGCCGTGGACGACCGTCTGGCGGCCGCCGCCGCGTCCTGTCCGAACACCGAGAACGTCGCCTGCGCCGATTTCAACCCTCCGGGCGCCACCGACGACGCCGAGCAGAACTTCATCGGAGCCGGCCCGGCCGGTTTCGCCCGCTGGGACCTCTTCTACCCGCTGGCCCCCAAGCCGCTGCTCATCCTGGTGAGCGCCCGCGACTTCTTCGGCACTTACTCGCCGAACTACCTCGCCAACGGCCGGGAAGAGTTCGCCAGGCTACGGCACGCTTACGAGGCGCTGGGCGCCGGGGACCGCGTCGAGTGGTATGAAACCCCGCTGCCGCACGGGCTCGCCTACGAGATGCGGCTGCGCATCTACGACTGGTTCGGCAAGTGGCTGAAAGGCGACCCGCGCCCGGTCACCGAAGAGCCTCCGGTGGAGCCGGAGCCGGACAAGACGCTCTGGGTGACCCAAAGCGGCAGCGTGGTGCGGGACTTCGGCAGCGAGACGCCGTTCACGTTGAATCGCAAGCGCGCCGCCGCGATCCGGACGCCCGCCAAGCCGCCCGATCTCGCGGCCCTCACCGGGGCGCGCCGGCCCGGGGCGGAGTTACGGCCGGCGGTCAAGGGGCATGCCCGTTCGGTCCACGCCATGGTCGAGGCGGTCGAGGTCCGCTCGGCGCCGAGAGTCTGGGTTCCTGCGTACGTTTACCTGCCGCGGGCCACTGACCCTGCTCATCCCCTCGTCCTTGCCCTGGAGCCTTCCGGGCGCGCCCGCTGGCGCGAGGACGAAGTCTACGAGGCGGTGGCGGCCCAGGGCTGCCCGGTCTGTCTGGCGGATTTGCGAGGCATCGGAGACCTGCGGCCCGAATTTCCCCGCGGCGCTCCCGGCCATGCCCGGTGGCATCAAGACGAAGAGGCCTTCGCGTGGTCGTCGCTCATCCTGGGCGAGCCGCTGCTCGGCCAGAGAATCACCGACATCCTCGCGCTGGCCGCGGCGCTGCGCAACTATTCGCCCGTACGGGGCCGCCGGCTGGTGATCGCCGCCCGGGGCCACCTGACGGTTCCCGCGCTGTTCGCTGCAGCCCTCGATGCCCGCATCGATGAACTCTACCTCGCCGGCGCGCTGGTTTCCTACCGCAGCATCGTCGAAATGGAAGATTACAAGCACCCGCTCGCCAACTTCGTGCCGGATGTGCTCCGCCACGCCGATCTGCCGCAGATCGCCGCCTCGATCGCCCCGCGCCGCATCCGGTTGGCCGGGCCCGTGGACGCCGCCGGGCAGCCCGTGCCGGAGGGGGAGGCCCGCGAGGTCTACCGGGCGGTTTCCAACGTCCAAATCACCGCCGAACCGGCCTGGGACGCGGCGGCGTTGAGCCGCTGGTAAAGCGGGTGGCGGACCCAAGGTGGGATAGAATGCTGGTTTCCGGGAAGGAGACGGCGATGAGACGCACGGTTTGGATTCTGACGGCGGCGTTGGCGGCGGCGACCGCGGTTGCGGCGGCCGGGAAGATCGCCCTGTTCAACGGCAAGGACCTGAACGGCTGGACCTACTATCTCTGGGACCGCGGGGCCAAGAAACAGGACACCAAGACGCCGATGTCGGCCGTCTGGAGCGTCCAGGATGGCGTGCTGCGCTGCAAGGGCCGGCCCACCGGCTACATCTGCACCGAGAAAGCATACGAGAACTACCGGCTGACGCTCGAGTGGCGCTGGCCGGAAGGCACCGAACGGGGCAACAGCGGCGTGCTGGTCCACACGACGACGCCGAACGCCCTGGGCCAGTGGCCGAAGTCGATCGAAGTACAGTTGGCCAAGGACAACGCGGGCGACTTCTGGGTGATCGGCACCGATCTCGACGTGCCGAACGAGGAGACGCGCAAGAAGGGCCGCCGGCACCTGAACTTGACCGACGGCTCGGAGAAGCCCGTGGGCCAGTGGAACCAGATGGTGATCGAAGCCCGCGGCGACACGCTGAAAGTCTGGGTGAACGGCGATCTGGTCAACGAAGCGACGAATCTCAGCCAGACGAAGGGCACGATTTGCCTGCAGTCGGAGGGGGCCGAGATCCACTTCCGCAACATCTATCTCGAGCCGCTGGATTGAAGCGGCGCGCGAGGGGCGCGGGAATCCGGAACCCGGAGGCGGTCCGCTTGCCGAACGGCGGGCCTCAGTGCCACTCCCAGTCGATGAAGCCGGGCTTGACGTCCTCCATGGCGTTGACGATCAGCTCGACGAGGCCGCCGTAGCCGATGCGGTACTTCTCCCAGAGGCCGTAGTAGGCGATGATGTCGCGGAACTGGCCCTTGCAGTTCGAGCACGGGGCGCAGACGTACTTGTTTACGTTGGGATCGTCCACGCAATCCGAGAAGGCGTTCAGGATCTGCTCGAGCTTCTTGCGGCCGGAGACGTGGAAGCGCCAGTCCTCGAAGTTGTTGCCGCTCATGATGGCGAAGCCCGAGCCGCCGCCGCAGCAGTAATTGTCCACCCCGTGGGGGTGCATTTCGCGGAACTGCGGGCAGATCTTGTGCAGGATCTCCCGCTGGGGGTTGACCACGCCCATCAGCCGCACCAGATTGCACGGGTCGTGGAGGGTGACCGGGAAGTCGTTGCGCGAGGGGTCGAGCTTCAGCTTGCCGCTCATGACGATCTCATGAAGCAGCGTCATGGCGCTCTCGCGGGGGATGTTGTCTTCGCCCAGCAGTATCCGGTCCGCAATCACCGAGAGCGCTTTGTGGGCGTGGCCACACTCTCCCAGCACGATGCGCTTTACCTTGAGCTTGCGGGCGGCCTCGGCGTGCTTGAGGGCCACGCGGGCGAACTGGGCGTCGTCGTACCAGAGACCGTAGTTGACCGAATCGTAGCCGGCGAGCTCTGAGGACATCGTCCAACTGATGCCCGCCTGCTGGAGGATCAAGGCGAAGGCGCCTGGGTTCTCCGGCCAGGCCAGGATCTCCCCGGCGTTGTGGATCAGGAGCACGTCGGCTCCCTGGACGTCCCAGGGCGTGTGGACCTCGATGCCGGTCTTCTCGCTGATCTCCTCGTCGATGAACTCGATGTTGTCCTTCACCACCTCGGCGTTCATGCCGGTCGAGGAGCCGACCTTGAGCTGGAGCATCGAGCCGTTGTCGTGGATCTCCTTGGCGGCGATGCCCATCTCCTGGCTGAAGAGCTTGCGCAGCTCGTGGGCGATCAGTCCGTTGTCCACGCCGATGGGGCAGGTCTGGGCGCACCGGCGGCAGAGGTTGCACCGGTACGAAAGCTCGATCAGGCGCGCCACCAGCGCCCAGTTGAGCTTGATGTCGCCGTGCTCGAAGGCGGCCAGGAAGCCGCCGTGCTTGACGTACTTGAAGTAGAGCCGGCGCATGATCTCGGAGCGGTAGGTGGGCCGGTAGAGCTCGCTGTAGCCGCTGGCCTCATAGATGTGGCAGGCCTCCGAGCAGGTCTGGCACTTCACGCAATACTCCATGGAAAGGACCAGCGGCTGGAGGAACGTCCAGTTGTCTTCCTTGAGAAACAGCTTGTCCAGGCCGGCGAGGAACTTCTTGACCAGCTCGCGCTCCTCTTCTTTCGTCTTCGGCTTGGGGACGTTGACGGCGACGGTATCGTCGAGGATGCACTCGTACTTCTCGCGGGCCGAGTCGGGGATGGGGCGCCAGGGGCGGTCCTTCGCTGGGTCGTCCAAGGGGGGCGGCAGCCGCATCAGATCCTCGTTCTCCAGATGGAGCAGCGGCTGCCCGTCCTCCCGCGCCATGTCGGAGAGCTTCACGAAGTTCTTCTTCTGCCGTTTCGTCTTCTCGTCGCTCATTTCGACTGCCCCCCTGCATGCGGATTGGTGGTGGCGATCTCGGCCCAGGTCTTCTGGCCGTCGGCCCGGATGTGCGGGGCGGACCAGTGGGGCCTGTAAGCAAGGTACTGAGCGATCTTTTGCTGGATCTCGTTCGCCTCGTTCGCCGGCAAGTCGTCCCAGCGGATCGAGTGGTAAGTGAAGTACTTGCCGACGTAGTGGGCCATGTGCGTGAGCGGGATGTAGGTGATCAACAGCGACATCAGGATCAGGCCGGCAGCCAACAGGATGGGGATCCGGACGCTGGTGTCGAAGGTGAACAGCGCCACCGCCATCGCTACGGTGCCGGGGTAGTCCGGGCCGCGCAGCAGGTAGCCGGCCGCCAGCACGCCGAAAGCCGCCAGGAAGAAGAGAAGGTTGAAGATATCGCCCGGGGCGGTGTAGTTCTTCAGGTCCGGATCGCGCAGCCGCTTCAGCAGCAGGGCGAAGGCCCCGATCATCGCCAGGAAGGCCCCGAGGGCGCCGCAGACGGCCACCAGAGCGCCGAGGACCGCGCCGAAGGCCCCGGCCATCGCCGCCGGCCAGAAGATGGCGAGCAGGGCGCTCAGGATCAGCAGCTTCACCGAGGCGATCAGCAGGTAGAGGCCTGCGTGGAAGGGAAAGGAGCGGAACCAGAGCCCGCGGTTGAACTCCCAGAGCGCCTTCAGGAAGAGCATCTCCGAGAGCATGAACTTGAGCTCCGTCAGCCGGTTCACCGTCCGCGGCTTCTCCCACCACTTCGATTCTTCGAAGTAGGAGCCGCCGTGGGCGACGCGCTCAGACGGCTCGTGCGGCACGGGGTAGAGCTCCCAGCGCAGGTGCAACGGCTGGCGGGCGTACATCACCGCCCGGACCAGGGAGGCGACAAGGAAGCTCACCAGACCGACATAGACGATCAAGAAGACGAATGTTGTCATCGGCGCCCCCAGAACGGAGTCCCGACGGCCGAAACCAATCCGTACCGTCCAGTATGAAACAACCCATAAACATGATACAACGGATTTCAGAGTTTCAGTGCTGTTGATCTGAATATGTCCCCTCTGCGCCGCCCAGCCGCTTGCCGGACCGTTATTGCCGCTCAGGCAGCAGGTACCGCCGGAGGCGCCCGGCGCGATTCGTGACGGCTTCGGCGGCCAGGTAGCCGCTGCGGACGGCTCCCTCCATGGTGGAAGGCCAGCCGGAACGCGTCCAGTCGCCGGCGAGGAAGAAGTTGGGCCAGCGCGTGTGCGTTCCGGGCCTTCGGGGTTCGATCCCCGGCGCCGGCGACACGGTGGCCCGTAGTTCCTTCACGACGTGCGAGCGCTCGAGCTTCGCCTCGCCGGCCGCCGGCAGGAATTCTGCCAGTTCCCGCACGGCCAGCTCGACGATCGCGCCACGGCTCATGGGAAGCAGCGCGCGGGAGGCGCTCACCACGAGCTGCAGGTAGCGGCCTTCGCCGCGGTCGAAGAACCACTGGATGGTGCGGCCGAGCAGGGCGGCGTGGGGCAGCGTGGTGACGGGGCGGTCGAACCAGAGGTGGATGCCGGTGATCGGCGAGCGCTCCCAGCCGGCGGTGTCGAGCTCCAGCTCGGGGAGCAACTCCGCGGCGCGGTCGAAATCGACGGCCGAGACATAGTAGTCCGCCCGCCTCGGCTCGCCGCCCACCACGGCCGCGGCCACGCGGCCCCCTTCGAGGACGAAGCGCTCGACGGGCTCGCCGAGATGCAGGCGAACGTGCCGCCGGCTCCGCCAGAGGCCGGGGTGATAGAGCCGGCCCAGGGAGACCGCCGGCACCCCCAGTTGGTAGTTGTCGCGCCGGGCGAGGAAGCCGAGCCAGACCACTTGCAATCCGTGGCGGGCGGCCACGCGCGCGGGGGACTCGTTGAGCGCGCTGACGATCACCGGCTCCCAGAAGCGTTCGGTCGCCCCCCGGGTCTGGCGCTTCTCGCGGAGCCAGTCTAGGAAGGTGATGCGGTCCAGGTCGCTGCGGCGGGGCCAGTCACGCCGGACGGCCTTCATCGCCCGCACGAGGGCTGCTTTGTCGCGCCAGCCCAGGAACCGGAGCCGGGCCAGCGAGCCGGTGAAGTGGAAGGGCTCCGGCCAGGGGCCCGCCCGCAGCACGGACCGCCGGCCGCCGGGCTCGAGGAAGACGATGGTGTCGTAGAAGCGGATCTTGTCATCGACGCCGAGGCGCCGGTAGAAATCGAGCAGATTGACGCAGCAGCGCAACAGGATGTGCTGGCAGTTGTCGATCTCGACGGTCCCGCCGCCGGTGCGGACGAAGTACGAGGCCGCCCGGCCGCCGAGGAACGGCCGGGCTTCGAACAGATCGACGCAGAAGCCGGCGTCGGCAAGGGCGGCGGCGCAGGAGAGGCCCGCGAGTCCGCCGCCGGCGATGAGGCAAGTGGGCATCCGACCAGACGAAGACCGGGCGACAACCGAAACAGGCAGGCCTGCCGGCGCCCGCCGCACCCCAGGCGTCCCTGTCCGCTTCGCCCGCTCCGTTCCAGTATGGGAGGAGCCGGAACGAGGCCGCAACAGCCAGCCGTCGCAGGGGTTGGGGAACTGCTGGTCCGGGTTCCGCGGGCCAGCGGCCGGCGTGCCGACCGGCGCGATTCAGTTGCACGGATAGGCTGGATATGCTAGCGTAATCGGTTTGGAGCAGTGGCCGGTAACCGCTACTGAATATTCGATTTATCCGCTACACTTTCCTGGTTTCGCCAAATGGAAAGCCTACTGGATGCCCTAGGGCAACTCGTCGTCAAGGCCCTACCCACCTGCGCTCTGGTGATCCTGCTGCATTTCTTCCTCAAGCGCACGTTCTACCGGCCTCTGGAAGCAGTACTGGAGGAGCGGGACGCAGCCACCGAGGGAGCGCGGAAGGCGGCCCAGGCCGCTGCGGAGAAGGCGGACGAGATCGCCGCGCGTTACGAAGCGGCGCTTCGCGAGGCTCAGGGGGAGATCTTCCGGGAACAGGAGGCCGCCCGGCAGCGGATGAGGGGGCAACAGCGGGCGGCTCTCGAGGAGGCCCGGAGCCGGGCTAACGCTATGGTTCACCAGGCCAGGGCGGAGATCCAGGAGGAAATGCAGGCCGCCAGACGCGCCCTCGAGGCCGAGAGCGAGGCCCTTGCCGGGGAGATCGTTTCGGTGCTCTTGGAGAGGAGGGCAAGCTGATGAGGCGGACCGGAAACCTCCTGGCCTTGGTATTTCTGTGTGCCGTTTCCGTGGCGCTGGCGGCGGCGGAAAGGGACGCCGCCGGCGGGGGCCATTTCAACCTCGAGTTGTGGAAGACGGTCAATTTCGTCCTGCTGGCGGCGGGGCTCGGCTGGCTGATGTACAGGTTGCTGCCTCCGTTTTTCCGCGGGCGCACCAGGTCAATTCAGAAAGAGATCGCGGAAGCGCAGGAGCTCAAAGAGAAAGCCGAGGCCCGAACGGCGGAAATGGAGCGCCGGATGGCCAACCTCGAGCATCAAATAGCCGAGTTGCGCGAAGCGGCCAAGGCAGAACTGGTGGCTGAGGAGGCCCGGATCCAACAAGAGACCGAATGGGCGGCGGCGCGGCTGGAAGCCAACGCCAAAGGAGAGATCGCTTCAGCCCTCACCCAAGCGCGGCGGGAACTTCGTGCGTTCGCCGCCGAGCTGGCGGTGGACCTGGCTCGGCGCAAGATGGAAGAGCGGATGACGCCTGAGATCCAGGAGCGCCTGGTGAATTCTCTGGCGGACAGCTTGGAGCGGAGGGGCGGCAAGCGGGTTTGAGCCGCCTGCGCAGGCGGCGCGGGAGGACAGGAAACTATGGCACTTGCCGTTGCCAACCAGTACGCGCAGGCGCTTGCGGACGTTTTGGCGGACGGGGAGAGCGGTCTGGACGGGCCAGAGGCCGTGGCGCAGCTCCAGGCCTTCGAGCATCTCCTGTCGGAGTCCCGCGAGCTGTGGAACGTCCTGCTGAGCCCGGCCGTAGGGGCAAGTGACAAACAGGCTGTCGTGCACCGTTTCGCTGATGCCTTAGGGTTGGCGCCGGTGGTCCGGAACTTCCTGCTGGTAGTGGTGCACCGGCGGCGCATTGGGCTTCTTGGCGAGATCCGCGAAGCGTTGGAGGAGGTGCTCGACGCCCGCGCGGGCATCATTCGCGCGCACGTGCGATCCTGGAATGAGCTGGACGCAGCTTTGCGGGCCAGACTCACGACGAGCTTGTCGGCCGTGGCGGGTTCGCGGGTCCGGTGTCGTTACGAGATCGACAGATCCTTGCTCGGCGGCGTGGTGGTGCGAATCGGGTCTACCGTGTATGACGGTTCCGTCCGTGGCCGGCTCGAAGCGCTGCACGAGCGGCTGGTGAAATAGCCGGAGAGGATTCTATGGCTCAACTCGGAGCAGACGAAATCGCGCGCATCTTGCGCGAGGAGATCAAGAACTACGACAGCGCGGTGAACGTCGCCGAAGTGGGTTCGGTGATTTCCGTGGGCGACGGGATCGCCCGGATTCACGGCCTGGAGAAGGCGATGGCCGGCGAGCTCTTGGAGTTTCCCCACGGAGTCGCCGGTCTGGCGCTGAACCTGGACGAGGACCAGGTGGGCGCCGTCTTGCTCGGCGAGTACGAAGAGATCAAGGAAGGCGACCTCGTCAAGCGCACCGGGCGGATCATGTCGGTGCCGGTGGGCGAGGCGCTGGTGGGCCGGGTGGTGAACGCCATCGGCGAGCCGATCGACGGCAAGGGCCCGATCGAGACAGACGAGTACATGCCGGTGGAACGCCTCGCGCCGGGCGTCGTCGAGCGCCGGCCGGTTAAGGAGCCCCTGCAGACGGGCTTGAAGGCCATCGACTCGATGATCCCTATCGGCCGCGGCCAGCGCGAGCTGATCATCGGCGACCGGCAGACCGGGAAAACGGCCATCGCCCTGGACACGATCATCAACCAGAAGGGCGGCGACGTGATCTGCATCTACGTCGCCATCGGCCAGAAGCGCTCCACCGTCGCCCAGGTGGTGAAGACGCTCGAGGACCACGGGGCGATGGACTACACCATCGTCGTGTCCGCTTCGGCGTCGGTGCCCGCCCCGATGCAGTACATCGCGCCGTACGCCGGCTGCGCCATGGGCGAGTATTTCCGGGACCGGAGCCGGCACGTGCTGTGCATCTACGACGATCTCTCCAAGCACGCCGCCGCCTACCGCGAGATCTCGCTGCTGCTGCGGCGGCCGCCGGGCCGCGAGGCTTACCCCGGCGACGTCTTCTACCTGCACAGCCGGCTGCTGGAGCGCGCGGCCAAGCTGAACGACGCCAACGGCGGCGGCTCGCTCACGGCGCTGCCGGTGATCGAGACCCAGGCCGGCGACGTCTCGGCCTACATCCCGACCAACGTGATCTCGATCACCGACGGCCAGATCTACCTGGAGGCGGACTTGTTCAACGCCAACATCCGGCCGGCCATCAACGTCGGCCTTTCGGTGAGCCGCGTCGGCGGCAGCGCCCAGGTGAAGGCCATGCGCCAGGTGGCCGGTTCGCTGCGCCTCGACCTGGCTCAGTACCGGGAGCTGGCGGCCTTCGCCCAGTTCGGGTCCGACCTCGACAAGGCCTCCCAGGCGCAGTTGAACCGCGGCGAGCGCCTCACCGAGATCCTCAAGCAGAAGCAGTACGCGCCGCTGCCGGTCGAAAAGCAGGTGCTGATCATCTTCGCCGGCACCAACGGCTACCTGGACGATCTGGCGGTGGAGGAGTGCGGGCCGTTCGAAGAGGGGCTTTACCAATTCGTCGAGAACAGCCATCCGGACGTGCTGGCCGAAATCCGCGAGAAGAAGATCCTCAGCGACGAGCTGCGGTCGCGGATGGAGAAGGCGATCCAGGAGTTCAAGGAGCGCTTCGTCGCCGAGCGCAAGCGGTGAGGACACCCAGATGCCGAGTCTGATCGACCTGAGACGCCGGATAAGGTCGGTCCGGAACACGCAGCAGATCACCCGGGCCATGAAGATGGTCTCGACGGCGAGGCTGCGGCGGGCCCAGGACCGTGTGCTGCAAGCGCGCCCCTACGCCCGGAGCCTGCGGGAGCTGGCGGAGAACGCCGCCGCGGCGGCCTCGGCTTCCGAGCGGCTGGCCCGGCATCCGCTGCTCGTACGGCGGCCCGAAGAGCGGATCCAGCTCATCCTGATCACCTCGGACCGCGGGCTGGCCGGCGCCTTCAACGCCAATCTGATCAAGGCCGCGCAGGCGTTCCTCCAGGAGCATTCCGGGGCCCGCGTGGAGATGGAGCTGATCGGGCGCAAGGGCAGGGACTTTTTCCGCAAGCGTGGGGCGGCGATCACGGGGGAACACATCGGCCTGGCGAACCGGGCCCGGTACGATGACATCGTGCCGCTCGCCGACAAGATGCTGCGGCGTTATGCGGCCAAGGAGATCGACGCCGTCTACCTGCTCTACAACGAGTTCAAGAGCATGCTCGCCCAGCGGCTCGAGGTCCGGCGGGTGCTGCCCATCGAACTGCGCGAGGCCGCCTCGCCGGTCGAATACATCACCGAAAGGCCGCCCGAGGAGCTGCTGGACACTCTTCTGCCCCAGTATGTCAAGATCACGCTTCACCATGCGCTGCTCGAATCGACGGCGGCCGAGCACGCGGCGCGCATGACGGCGATGGATGCCGCTACGACCAACGCAGAGGAGCTGATCGACAAGCTCACCCTGCACCTGAACCGGGTGCGTCAGGCCAGCATCACCCGGGAGATCATCGAGGTGGTCAGCGGAGCGACCGGCCTCGAGTAGTGGAGAGGAGTCTTATGGCAACGGTTACGGCAGTCAATGTCGGCAAAGTGATCAAGGTGGCGGGCCCCGCCGTGGACGTGCAGTTCCCCGAAGGACATGTCCCGGAGATCTACACCGCCATTCGCATCACCAGCGAGGGCTTCGACGTCCCCGTGCCCATCGACATCGTTTGCGAGGTGGCCCAGCACCTGGGCGGCGGGCGCGTCCGTACCATCGCCTTGAAACCCACCGACGGACTGGTGCGCGGGATGCAGGCGATCGACACCGGCGGCCCGATCTCGGTGCCGGTGGGCAAGCAGACGCTGGGGCGGGTGATGAACGTGCTCGGCGAGCCGGTGGACCACGGCGAGCCGATCCAGACCGAGAAGCGCTACCCGATCCACCGCCCGGCGCCCAGCCTCATCGAGCAGTCCACCGAGCTGCAGTTGCTCGAGACCGGCGTCAAGGTGATCGACCTGCTGGAGCCCTACCTGCGCGGCGGCAAGATCGGCCTGTTCGGCGGCGCCGGCGTGGGCAAGACGGTGATCATCATGGAGATGATCCACAACATCGCCCTCAAGCACGGGGGCGTTTCGGTCTTCGCCGGCGTGGGCGAGCGCACCCGCGAGGGCAACGACCTGTGGCTCGAGATGCAGGAATCCGGCATTCTCGACCCCCACGACTGGCGCAAGTCGAAGGTGGCTCTCATCTATGGGCAGATGACCGAGCCGCCCGGCGCGCGCCTCCGCGTCGGGCTGACCGGCCTGACCGTCGCCGAGTACTTCCGCGACGAGGAGCACCAGGACGTGCTCCTGTTCATCGACAACATCTTCCGGTTCACTCAGGCCGGCTCCGAGGTCTCGGCGCTGCTCGGCCGCATGCCCTCGGCGGTGGGCTATCAGCCCAACCTGGCGACGGAGATGGGCGAGCTGCAGGAGCGCATCACTTCGACCAAGACCGGCTCGATCACCTCCGTGCAGGCCATCTACGTGCCGGCCGACGACTTCACCGACCCGGCTCCGGCCACCACCTTCGCCCACCTGGACGCCACCACCCAGCTTTCCCGGCAGATCGTTGAGCTGGGCATCTACCCGGCGGTGGATCCGCTGGCCTCCACCTCGCGCATCCTCGACCCGCGGGTGGTGGGCGAGGAGCACTACGAGACGGCGCAGCGCGTCAAGCAGGTGCTGCAGCGTTACAAGGATCTGCAGGACATCATCGCCATCCTGGGCATCGACGAGCTCTCGGACGAGGACAAACTGATCGTCGCCCGGGCCCGGAAGATCCAGCGGTTCCTCTCGCAGCCCTTCCACGTGGCCGCGCAGTTCACCGGCCGCGAGGGCAAGTACGTGGAGTTGAAAGACACCATCCGGGGATTCAAAGAGATCGTCGACGGCAAGCACGACGACATCCCCGAGCAGGCGTTCTACATGCAGGGCACCATCGACGACGTGCTCGAGGAGGCCGAGCGGCTGAAGAAGATCAGCGGGTGAGGGCGCCATGGCCGACAGCTTCGAACTGGAAATCGCGACGCCGGACCGGTTGCTGGTCAAGGAGCGCGTACGCGAGGCGCAGATCCCCGCCGCCAAGGGCTACATCGGCGTCCTGCCCGAGCATTCGCCCTTTCTGGAGTTGCTCGGCATCGGCGAGCTGACCTACGACGCCGGCGGGCGCCGGGCCAGCCTGGCGGTGGCGGGCGGGTTCGTCGAGGTGCTGCCGGACCGGGTGCGGGTGCTGGCCGAGCGGGCCGAGCGAGCCGAGGAGATCGATGTCGAGCGCGCCCGGCGGGCTCTGGAACGGGCCGAGGAGAGGCTCAAGAACCCGCTCGAGGGCAAGGTGGACATCGCCCGCGCTCTGAACGCCATGAGGCGGGCCGAGGCGCGGCTCCAAGCGAGCGGACGCGGCTGAGGAGAGCCGGGACGCTGCGACCCCGCAAACCGGGCGCCGAAAACCGAGTATGCTACGGTAGATCGAGAAAGGCAGTTCCCGTCCGCATATGGCTTGGTTCACGCGCAAGAAACCGCCCGTCGCCGGAACTCCGGGCGAGCGGACGGTGCGCACCGAAGGGCTCTGGCAGAAGTGCCCCGGATGCGGCCAGATCCTCTGGCGCAAGACCCTCGAGGAGAACCTGCAAGTCTGTCCGAAGTGCGGCCACCACTTCAAGATCGACGCCCGCACCCGGCTGAAACTCCTCTTCGACGGTGAGTGGGTGGAGCACGACCAGAACATGGAGTCGGCCGATCCTCTGGAGTTCACCGACGCCAAGCCTTACAAGCAGCGCCTGGCGGCGATGCAGGAGAAGACCAAGCTCAAGGATGCCATCATCTCGGCTACCGGCACGATCGGTGGGCGGAAGGTGAACGTCTGCGTCCTCGAGCTGGCCTTCATCGGGGGCAGCATGGGCTGCGTGGTGGGCGAAAAGATCACCCGGGCCATCGAGCGCTCTTTGAGCGAGAAGATCCCGCTGATCATCGTCTCGGCGTCCGGCGGGGCCCGGATGCAGGAGGGCGCCGTCAGCCTGATGCAGATGGCCAAGATCTCCGCCGCCTTGATGAGGCTCGACGAGGCTCGCATCCCGTATATCAGCGTTCTCACGGACCCTACCACCGGCGGCGTGACGGCGAGCTTCGCCATGCTGGGCGATCTGAACATCGCCGAACCCGGGGCGCTGATCGGCTTCGCCGGCCCGCGAGTGATCGAGCAGACGATCCGCCAGAAGTTGCCCGAAGGCTTTCAGCGCAGCGAGTTCCTGCTCGAGCACGGATTTCTGGATTCCATCGTGCCGCGCCGGGATCTGAAGGACTACATCATTAAGGCCTTTGACGTTTTTCTCGGACCTCTCCAGTAATCCTGAATCCGCGCCGCAGGCGGCGCGCCGGCGAGGAACAATTGAGTTAGGATTCCCGAGAGGGAAAACGCGATGCTGCTGAAGATCTTTCTCGCCGTTTGTCTGACACTGACCGCGGCCCGCGCCGAGTACGATTGGTTGTTCCGCAACGCACGCGTGGTGGACGGGACCGGCGATCCGTGGTTCGTAGCCGACGTGGCCGTTGAGGATGGGCGCATCGCCGCCATCGGCCACATGCCCAATGCCGACGCCGGCCACATCGTTGACGCATCGGGACTGGTGCTGGCCCCAGGGTTCATCGATGTCCACACCCATATCGAAGGAAGCATCTTGAAGGTGCCTCTGGGTGACAACTTCGTCTTCGATGGCGTCACCACCGTGGTCACCGGGAATTGCGGCGGATCGAAGGTGGATCTCGAAAAATGGTTCGCCGAGCTCGAGCAGGCCGGTCTCGGGCTGAATGTCGCCTCGCTGATCGGCCACAACTCGGTGCGCCGGGAAGTCATGGGCATGGAGAACCGGGCCGCTACGCCGGAAGAGCTCGACAAGATGCGCGAGCTCGTGGCCAAGGCGATGAAGGCCGGGGCGGTGGGCTTCTCCACCGGTTTGATCTACACGCCCGGCACCTATGCGGACACCGAGGAGATCGTGGCCCTGGCGAAGGTGGCCTCCCGTTACGGCGGTGTTTACGCCACCCACATGCGCGACGAGGGCGAAAAGATCGAGCAGGCGATCCACGAGGCGGTCCGCATCGGCCGCGAAGCCGATCTCCCGGTGGAGATCTCGCATTTCAAGATCGACAACAAACTGCTGTGGGGCTCGAGCGCCAAGACCCTGGCGATGATCGAGAAGGCCCGCGCCGAAGGCGTGGACGTGGTGGTGGATCAGTACCCCTACGACCGCTCCTCGACCAGCCTCTCCATCGTCCTGCCGAGCTGGGCGCTCGCCGGCGGCAAGGAGAAGCTCAAGGAGCGGCTGAAGGACCCCGAAATGCGCGCCAGAATCGCCGCCGAGATGGAGAAGCTGCTGCGCGAAAAGGGCTACGAAGACTACTCCTACGCCATGGTGGCGCGCTTCGAGCCGGACCCGAGCCTCGAAGGCAAGACGATCAGTGAGATCAACCTGCTGCGCGGGCGCAAGAAGACCCTGGCGAACGAGATCCTCACGGTGATGGAGCTGCTCAACCAGGGCGGCGCACAGATGGTCTACCACTCCATGTCGATGGAAGACGTCGAGCGCATCATGCGTCACCCCTACACGGCCATCGCCAGCGACGGCGGCGCCCGCGTCTTCGGTGAGGGTAAGCCCCACCCGCGCTCCTATGGAACCAACGCCCGGGTGCTGGCCCGGTTCGTGCGCGAGAAGAAGATCCTGAGTCTCGAAGACGCCATCCGCAAGATGACGTCGCTGCCGGCCCGGACCTTCGGTTTCTACGAGCGCGGCCTGATCCGGGAGGGCATGGCCGCCGACCTGGTGCTATTCGACCCGGAGCTGGTGGAGGACCGGGCAACGTTCGTCAACCCGCACCAGTACTCGACGGGTTTTGGCCTTGTGCTGGTGAACGGCGTGGCCGTGGTGGAGGACGGCAAGCTGACCGGGCGGCGCCCCGGCAAGGTCCTGCGGCACCGGCCGCCGGAGCACGTCGAGTAGGCGTCGGGCTTCGGAGCCTATGATTCAGCTCGTTGACGCCGGCAAGCAGTTCGGGGGCAAGGTCCTGTTCGAGGGCGTCAACTGGCTCGTCGGGCCCAGGGAACGCGCCGGCCTCGTGGGCGCCAACGGTACCGGCAAATCGACCTTACTGCGCGTGCTGTGCGGGCTCGAGGAGCCGGACGCCGGCAAGGTGGTCCGCGCCCGGGGAATCACCGCCGGGTATCTGCCGCAAGAGGGATTGCTCGTCACCGGCCGGACGCTCTTCGGCGAGTGCCTGAGCGTCTTCTCCTCGCTGCAGGAGATGGAGCGGGAGATGGAAGCGCTCACCCGGCGCCTGGCGGAGCTCGACCCCGGCTCGGACGAATACCGCGCCGCAGCCCAGCGGTTCCACGACCTGGAGACCGAATTCCGCACCCGGGACGGCTACGCGCTCGAGGCGCAGGTGGGCACGGTGCTGGCGGGCCTCGGGTTTCCCAAGGAAGACTGGACGCGGCGCACCGAGGAGTTCTCCGGCGGCTGGCAGATGCGCATCGCCCTGGCCAAGCTGCTGCTCTCCCGTCCCAACCTGCTGCTGCTCGACGAGCCGACGAACCACCTGGACCTGGAAGCCAGGAACTGGCTCGAGGACTACCTGCGGAACTACCCCCACGCCTACGTGCTGGTCTCCCACGACCGCTACTTCCTGGACGTCACCGTCGAGCGGGTGGTGGAGATCTGGAACCGCCGCGTCCATTTCTACACGGGCAACTACTCCAAGTACGAACAGCAGAAGCGGCAGCGCCTGGAGCAGCTCGAAGCGGCCTGGCGGAACCAGCAGGAGCGCATCCAGCAACTGGAGACCTTCATCAATCGCTTCCGCTACAAGGCGACCAAGGCCCGGCAAGTGCAGAGCCGGATCAAGGAGCTGGAGAAGATGGAGCGGATCGAGCTGCCGCCGCCCGAGGAGACGATCCGCTTCCGCTTTCCGCAGCCGAAGCCGAGCGGCCGCATCGTCGCCCAGTTCGACAACGTCTCCAAGCGTTACGGCGACAAGCTCGTCTTCGAGCAGGTGAACTTCCTCATCGAACGGGGAGACCGCATCGCCCTCGTCGGGGTCAACGGGGCGGGCAAATCCACTCTGATGAAACTGCTCGCCGGCGTGGAGCCGCTCACCAGCGGCGAGTACCGCCTCGGGGAGAACGCCGAGCCCAACTACTTCGCCCAGGACCAGTACCGGGAGCTGGATCCGGACGCCGCCCTGCTGGACGACCTTGCCTCTGCAGCCCCGAAATGGAGCCTCACCGACCTGCGCAAGCTCCTCGGCTGCTTCCTGTTCTCCGACGACGACGTCTACAAACGGATCGGGGTGCTCTCGGGCGGCGAGCGCAACCGCTACGCCCTGGCCCGGCTGCTGGTCTCGCCCTCGAACTTCCTGCTGCTCGACGAGCCGACCAACCACCTCGACCTCAGAGCCAAGGACGTGCTGCTGGCGGCGCTCGAAGACTATACCGGCACGGTGGTCTTCGTCTCGCACGACCGCTACTTCATCGACCGGCTGGCCAACCGGGTCTTCGAAGTCTCCGGCGGCCGCGTCACCCTCTACACCGGCAACTACGAGGACTACCTGCGGCAGAAAGAGGCCCGCGAGCGGGCCGGCGCAACTGCAGAACCCCCGGTGGGGTCGGCCGCCTCCGGGCCGCCGCCTGAGCCCACACCCCGGCCATCTTCGGAAGAGGCCTCGCGCCGCAAGCGGATCAACCCGATCAAGCTGCGCCAGATGCGCGAGCGCTGCGGGGAGATCGAAGAGGAGGTCGCCCGGCTGGAGGCGGCCATCGCCGAGACAGAGCGCGAGCTCGCCGTCTTCCGGGGAGCCGAGCGGCTGCAAGCGGTGACCGAGAAGCTGGACGGCCAGCGGCGCAAGCTGGAGGCGCTGCTCTCGGAATGGGAGCGCCTCAGCGAGATTCTCGAGGGGCAGAAGGCCTGAGGCGATCCTGCCCACCCGGCGGGAAGTAATACAGGAGTACTCCTTTGCCGACTCTTTCGGCCGGCTCGATCCGCTCGGGCCAAAGCGCTATGCCGGCGCCGTCGCGCCCCAGACCGAGGCGGAACACCTTCAGCATCGTGATGCTCACCGCATTCCAGCCGGGGGACGGCTCGAAGGGATCCATCGGCTTCACCGGCGGGAACCCGTGTCTCGCCTCCAGGTCGGCGACGATGACCGGGGTGAAGGTGACCTCGCGGGCGCCCAACTCGCGAAGCCGCCGCGCCAGCCGCTTCATGTCCTGGCCCCAGTCGAGGTCGGAATCCACGATGATGCGCTCCGGCCTTTCCCCCGCCAGGAAATTGAAGTAGGCCAGATAGTCCGGGTGGGCGGCCAGCGAGCTGCCGGCGTACCAGACCAGCAGCGCCCCCACCGCCCAACCGGCCCACCGGGCGCGCTTCGCACGGTCCAGAAGGTGCAGCGTAGCCACGGCCGCCGCGATCGACATCCCCACATAGACGGGCAAGATGTGCCGGACGCCGATGTGGATACGCCCGAAGGAGGCCCCCACTACGATGACGCCCGAGAAGACCAGAGGCAGCCACCAGCGGACTCCGGACCGGCGGCGCCGCCACATCCAGACCGCGCCCAATCCGGCGAGAACCAGCAGCGGCAAAGGCGTCTTCACCGCCAAGGCGACGAGGTAGTAGTACCACCAGCCGGTTTCGCTGTACTGTCCCAGAAGATAGGCCGGGTGCCCGCGGTAGTGATGGCCCAACACCACGTAGACGCCCTGAAACAGCTCCGGCAGCGGGATCGGCGGCCAGCCCTTGCCCGGTTCCCCGAAAGTGAACCGGTAGAACGCGCCGGTGAGCAGCACGAGCGCCGCCACGCTTGTCCCCAGTGACCGCGCCCGCGCCCGCGCGGCGGAGAAGATGTCCGCCGGCCGGTTCCAGCGCCAGAAGGCCACGGCGCTCACCCCCGCCGCAGCGGCGAAGTAGAACAGCGACGAGAACTTCGAGAGCACCGCCAGAGCTCCCATGAGGCCGAAGACAACGGCGTAAGGCGCAGTGGGCCGTTCCAGCCACACCCACATGGCGAGGAAGGCGGCGGTGAGCGTGCCGGTCAGCGCCATGTCGGTGGTGGCCAATCCGGCGTGGGCGAGAATGGGCGGCAGGAACGTGAAGAAGAACGTGGCGAGGACCGCCGCAGCCGGCCCGAAGCCGCGCTTCGCCCACAAGTAGACCGCTCCGGCGGCCAGCCAGAAGAAGGGCAGGACCCCCAGGCGGGCCAGGCTCAAGTGCAGGTCGTAGTGGTTGTGGGCGTAGAGCAGGTCCACCCCCTCGTCGTACATGTCGGGCCGGCCGATCGTGCGAACGCCCTCCAGGTAGAGACCCAGGGCCGCCGCAACGCGCGCCAGCGGCGGATGCTGAGTCTCGTAGCGGTAGACGCCCTTCGACAGCCATTCCATGCCGCAGGCGATGTGCGCCGGCTCGTCGATGGTGTGGTTGAAGACCCGGTAAGTGAGCACGATGCGCAGCGTGCCGACGGCCAGGAGCGCGAGCAACAACAGCGCCGAGCGGCGCTCCAGGAAGCTCAACGCCCGCGCCCCGGCCGGCGAGGCGCTCCCGGCCGAAGATGCGGACTCCGTCCCCCGTCCAGCCGTGGGGTGGGCGCCGGTCTCAGAGGGGCCGTTGCCTGGTTGCCCACTCATTTGCGGGGCTTCCGCTTCCGGCTTCTTCGCGGCGCCTGTGGCTCGGGCTCGGCGGCCGCCGGTTCGGCGGGGGCTCTGAGCGCCAGGAACGCCGCCAGCAGCAGGCCAGGCAGGAGCTGGACGTAGAGCCGGACGAGCGAGGTGTTCAACAGCCAGGTGAGGTCGTTCGGCGTGACCAAGTAGACCCCCCAATAGACGGCGAGCATCACCGCCACGACGGCGCCGCAGGCGGCCGCCGGACGCCTGGCTCCGGGTGGGACGAAGCGCAATGCGAGGGCCAGCGCCGCCAGGATGAGCAGGGGATGGCTGGGGCCGCGGCCGAGTTCGAGAAGCCCGTCGAACGAGCTGGCGAGAATCATCTGGTAACGAGCCGGGTTGGTGAGCTTGTCCGCCAGTTGGGCGAAACTCTGGCCGCCCAATGGGCCGATCGCCGGGGCGATGAAGATCTTGAAGGCCGCCAGCAGCAACGCCGGGCCGGCGGCCCCGGCGCCCCACAAGCCCAGGTTCCGCCGCAGGGCGCCGCCACCCTGCTTGCGCCAGACCAGAAGCGCCCAGAGCGCCGGGACGACGGCCAGGAAGGGAATGCCTTCATTCTTCGTGCACGCCGCGAAGCCGGCGAACAAGCCCGAGAGCGGCAGCAATGCTTTTTCGGCTTCAGCCTCTGCGGCAGCCAGGGCGAGCAAGCCCAGCGTCGCGAGAAAGTAGTACGCCAGCGGAATATCCGCATACTGCCACGTGGACTGCTCGAGAAGCGGCGCCGCCGTCGCCAGCGCCAGCGCTCCCAGCACGGCGACAGCCGTCCCACGCAACACGGCCACTGACGCTACCAATAGGGCGGCCGCGGCCCAAAAGAAGGCAAGGCTGAGGATGAGCGGAACCGCAGCTTCGCCCGCCGTGCCGGTGAGCTTCCAGAACGCCGCCACGGCCGAGGAGAGCAGCGGCGGATACTCCGGGTGCATCTCCACGACGATGGTGTTGACGGCGTGCTTCCAAGACTCCCCGGGGCCGGCAAAGAACCGGGCGCGGAGGTTCCAGATGGAGAAGGCGTCCCACTGCCCGTACGGAGCGGCCCGGGCGGCGATGATCTGCGCGCCGAGGATCAGCACGCCCATGGCGCCGATGATCATGGCCAATGGCCGCACCCAGCGCAACGGCGGAGCCCCGGCGGCGGCCGCCTGCGCCGGAAGCGTCTTGCGGCGGAAGCCGGCCACGGCCCCCGCGAGAACGATCCCCAGTACGGGCACAGTCCACCAGCGGCCCGTAAGCCCGGCGGGCAGAAGCAGGAAGTGCAGCAGTCCCAGTCCGCCGCAGACGTAACCGAAGGCTAGCGCTGCCGCCAGCAGGCGGCCCGCCCACCGCGGCTCGAGGCGGGCGAGATCGCCGAACGGAAGCAGCAAACCCTGGACGAGCCCTCTCATGGCTTGCGGTAGAGCACCAGGCCGGCGCCGTAGTCCTTGACGAGCTCCAGGCCATGCTGTGCCGCCGCCTTGGCGGCGAACCGGTTGTCCTTCAGGTCAGCCGTGAAATTCCCGATCACGTAGCCGCCGCCCGGGAAGCGGTCCACCGGTACGAGCAGACGCGGAGCGAGAGCGTACTGCGCGCCGGAGAAAGCGATGCGGGCGGCGAACTCGCCGCGCGGAAGGTCCGAGAGGTAGCCCACCACCGCCTCCGGCGGGATGGCCTCGCGCACCGGACGGAACCGCTCCCGCTGGCGCTCCAGCCGGTAGGGATCCGGCTCCCGGGCCGCTTCTTCGGCCGCCCGGTAGTAATCCATGGCCGCGTTGAAGGCAAGCAGCGCCGCCACCGCCGCGACGATGACGAGCACCGAAGGGGGACTCTTCTTCATGGCCGGGAACCCGTCAGGGTAACCCATCGGCGGGCAGTGCAACAACCGGCTTGTCCGCGCCGGGGCCGATCGCCTAGAGTAGGGGAATAGAAGGCGAAGCGCTTTGGACATCCAGAAGCAACTCGAAGAGCTGCGCCGCCGCATCGCCGGCATCGACCGCAAGTACTCGAACGCTTCCCCCTCCGGCGACCGCCGTGCCCGTTCCGCCCCCCGGCGCTATTCGATCGAGCGGTACTTCGACGGGACGGTGGTCGAAACCCCCCACGGGAGCCACTTCGAGACGGAGCGCCTCTTCGCGCGCCACCGCCGCCACGGCAGCATGGAGATCTCCGAACTCGAGCAACTCCCGCCGGACCTGCTGTCAGCGATCTCATCCGGCGAAGCGCCGACCGTCCCAGCCGAGCGCTGGGCTTTCCTCGATACGGAGACGACAGGACTGGCCGGGGGCTCCGGGACCTACGCCTTCCTCATCGGGATCGGCCGCATCACGCCCGAGGGCTTCCGCGTGCGCCAGTTCTTCATGCGGGACTACGGCGAGGAGCAGAGCCTCCTACACGCCGTCCAGGAGCACCTGCGCGCGTTCGACGTCCTGATCACCTACAACGGCAAGACCTACGACATTCCGCTGCTCGAGACCCGCTACCGGATGTCCCGGCTGCGGCCGCCTTTCGGACGGCTGGCCCACGTGGACCTGCTCTTCGGGGCGCGGCGGCTCTGGAAGCTGCGCTTCGACAGTTGCCGGCTGGTGGACCTGGAATACCAGATCTTCGGCGTCGAGCGGGTGGGCGATCTGCCCGGGGAGATGATCCCCTATGTCTACTTCGAATACCTGCGGAACCAGGAGGCCGAACGCCTGGTCCCGGTGTTCCACCACAACGCCGTGGACATCCTCACGCTGGCCTGCCTCACCGGCATCGTCCCGTTCGCGTTCCGCTCGCCCGGTGACGCGCCCCTCAGCCATGGAGCCGAGCTCGTGGGGCTGGCGCGCTGGCTCCGGCAAGACGGCCAGCTCGCTCAGGCTCTGGCCCTCTACCGGCGGGCGGTGGAGGCGGGACTGCCCGACGACTTGCTGTTCCGCACCCTGTGGGACATCGGGCTGCTCGAGAAGCGCCTGGGCAACTACGAAGCGGCGGTGACCGTTTTCACCGACCTGGGCTCCTGCCGGAACCCGTTCCGCGTGCAGGCACTGGAAGAGCTCGCCAAACACTACGAGCACCGGGAGAAGAACTACCCGATGGCGCTCGAGTGCACCCAGGCCGCTTTGGAGATAGAGGACACGCCCCAGCTCCGCCACCGGGCGGCGCGGCTGGAGCAAAAGACGGCGGCGCGAAGCCCCGCCCCCCGGCTGCTGTGACGCCCGGGGCGGCTCAGGCCGGGAAGCGGCGCGCTCAGTATTTCGGCATCGAGGGATCGACGCGCTCGGCCCAGAGGTTGGTGCCGCCGCGCATGTTCCTGGCCTTGCCGAAGCCCATCTGCCGGAGGAACCGCACCGCCCGGGCGCTGCGCTGCCCCACTTTGCAGACGGCGATGATCTCGTCGGCGGTGTCCAGCTCGTGGACGCGCTTCGGCAGCTCGCCGAGCGGGATCGACTTGTACTTCGGCAACGTGCAGATCTGCAGCTCGTGCGGCTCGCGGACGTCGAGCAGGACGAACCGCTCGCCCCGGTCGAGCTTGGCCTTCACTTCCTCGGGATCGACGTCCCAACCGGTGCCGGCTTCCTCGCCCTCCCGGGCCACGCCGCAGAACTCGTGGTAGTCGATCAGCTCCTTGATCGTCGGATTCTCGCCGCAGACCGGGCATTCGGGGTTCTTCCTGAGCTTCAGCTCGCGGAAGCGCATCGCCAGCGCGTCGTAGAGCAGCAGGCGGCCGATCAGCGGCTCGCCCTTGCCCAGGATCAACTTCACCGTCTCGGTGGCCTGGATGACGCCGATGGCGCCGGGCAGGATGCCCAGCACGCCGCCCTCGGCGCAGCTCGGCACCAGCCCCGGCGGCGGCGGCTCCGGATAGAGGCACCGGTAGCAGGGTCCGTCCTTGGCGGCGAAGATGGTCGCCTGGCCCTCGAAGCGGAAGATCGAGCCGTAAACGTTCGGCTTGCCCAGCAGCACGCAGGCGTCGTTCACCAGGTAGCGGGTGGGGAAGTTGTCGGTGCCGTCGACGACGATGTCGTAGTGCTTCAGGATCTCCAGCGCGTTCTCGCTGGTCAGCGCTACCTCGTGTTTGACGATCTCGATGTTGGGGTTGATGTCGGCCATGCGCTCGGCCGCCGAATCCAGCTTCTTGCGCCCGACGTCCTTGGTGCCGTGGATCACCTGGCGCTGGAGGTTGGTGAAGTCCACCACGTCGAAGTCGACCAGGCCGATCCGGCCGACGCCGGCGGCGGCTAGGTAGAGGCCCAGCGGCGCGCCCAGTCCGCCGGCGCCGATCAGCAGCACCTTGGCCTGCTTCAGCTTGAGCTGGCCTTCCATCGCCACTTCCGGCATGATCAGGTGCCGGCTGTAGCGGAGAATCTCCTCGTTGGTCAAGGTGACGGGAGGCGTGAAGACGTCAGCGCCCATGGTTTCCCCCTGCGATGCTCGGCACGATGGAGATCACGTCGCCGTCCTTGACCGGCGTCGCGTCCTTGTCGAGGTACCGGATGTCCTCGTCGTTGACGTAGACGTTCACGAAGCTCCGCAGCTTGCCCTCGTCGTTGTAGAGGTGCCGCTTGAGTTCCCCGTAACGCGCCGTCAGCGCCTCGAGAACCTCTTTCACCGTTGCGCCGCCCAGCTCCACGCTGTCGGCCTGGTCCGTGTACTGGCGCAGCGGAGTAGGAATCAATACTTTCGCCATCAGTCGCTTCACCCTCTCTTTGCTCTTGTCGGTTTCAGTTTCCGGACGGAATCTCTACGTCCTCGGCCTCGGCGGCCGTCTGCTCGGGGTTTGGGAGGAAACTCCTGACGTGGTCCACCTTGCCTCCGCGCACCGAGACGACCACAAAGGAGTACCACGGGCAGGAATTCTTCAAGTCCGTGGCCGAGAAGTAGGCGTCGCAGTCCGGATGCGAGTGGTAAATCCCGATCAGATCGAGCCCGCGGTCACGCGCGGCCCGGTCCGCACGCAATAGATCTTCGGGACGCACTTCGTAGCGGTTTCGGCGCGAGCCAGTGAAGGCGTTCTCCAGTTCGACGGCTTCCTTGACGAGTTTGGCGCCGTTTTCGCAAACGCCAAGCAAGGCGCCGCAGCACTCGTTCGGATAGGCGGCCTCGGCGTGGCCGACGACGGTCCGCCAGGCATCCTTCTCAATCCGGATCATTCCAGAAACTCTCGCTCAAATATTTCTCGGCCCCGTCGCACAGCACCGTAACGATCACTCCCCGGCGGCCCTCCGCCAGGATTCGATGCGCCACCTGCCGGGCGGCGACCACGTTGGCGCCGGACGACAAGCCCACCAGCAGCCCCTCCCGCCGGGCCAGTTGTTTGACCATGCGATAAGCGTCCTCGGTCTCCACCCAGATATTGTCGTCGGCCAGCGTGGGGTCGTAGATGGCCGGCACGATGGCCGTGGGCATGTGCTTGAGCCCTTCCAGCCCGTGGAACCCGGAAGATGGCTGCACCGAAACGCACTTCACCGCCGGAAGGTCGCGCCGCAGCCGCCGGGAAACGCCCACGAAAGTGCCGCTGGTGCCCATGGCGGCGACGAAGTGCGTAATACGGCCAGCCGTCTGCGCGATGATTTCTACAGCAGTAGTAAAATAGTGCGCCTTCCAGTTCGCCGGGTTGGAATACTGGTCCGGATAGAAATAGCGGTCCGGGTCGGCCTCGTAGATCTCGCGGCACTTGCGGATCGCTCCGTCGGAGCCTTCGGCCGGATCGGTGAGGATCAGCTCCGCCCCGTAGGCCCGGAGCACCCGCTTGCGCTCTTCGGAGGCATTGGCCGGCAGGCACAACCGCACGGGGAAGCCTTTCACCGCCCCGATCATGGCGTAGGCGATGCCGGTGTTCCCGCTGGTGGCGTCGAGTAGGATCCGGCCGGGGGCCAGTCTGCCGGTCCGCTCCCCGTCCAGGATCATATTGAGCGCCGGCCGGTCCTTGACGGATCCTCCCGGGTTGAAATATTCCGCTTTGGCGTAAATCTCGATCCCATCCAGGCCTTCTGTGACCTTCTCCAGCCGGATGAGCGGCGTGTTGCCGATCTGGGCCAGCAGCGAGGTCTCAGAGCGAGGCCGCAAGATTGGAGCGAAAACCGCCATTATGGATTGCTTCACCCTTGGGGGCAGTTCCAGGCGATAGCCCTGTTGTTACCATTCTACGAATTACCCAATTCCCTGTCAACAATAGGGGATTGGTTGTCTGGAGCTATTCGTATCGATGTTCGACCGGCATGCGAGGATGCAGGTCACGGGACTCGAAATGTAAAAAGGCCGCGGTGCTCGCCCGGCGCCGCGGCCCGGAAGTGGAAACGGAATTCGCGTGACTATCTCGCCGCCAGCAGCGCCCGCAGATAGCGCGCCCGCTCGGGCGACCGAAGCTGGCGCAGCGCCTTGGCTTCGATCTGGCGGATGCGCTCCCGGGTAACGTCGAACTCCTGGCCGATCTCTTCCAGGGTGTGCTCGCGCTCACACCCGATACCGAAGCGGAGCCGGATCACCTTCTCCTCCTTCGGCGAGAGGGTCTTGAGCACGTTGGCCGTCTCGTCGCGAACGTTGGTGTCGATGACGGCGTCCACCGGCGAACCGACCCATTTGTCCTCGATCAGGTCTCCCAGCGCCGATTCGCCGTCGCGGCCCACCGGCGTCTCGAGGGAGACGGGATCCCGCGAAATGGTCTTCAGCTTTTGGACCTTTTCGACCGGAATATCCATCCGGCGGCTGATGTCCTCGTTGGTGGGAGCCCGCCCAAGTTCCTTTTCGAGCTCCCGCGTGGCGCGGAGGAACTTGTTCATGCTCTCGTTCATGTGCACGGGGATGCGGATGGTGCGCGACTGGTCGGCGATCGCCCGCGTGATGGCCTGCCGGATCCACCAGGTGGCGTAGGTGGAGAATTTGTAGCCGCGGCGGTACTCGAACTTGTCGGCCGCGCGCATCAGCCCGATGTTGCCCTCCTGGATCAGATCCAACAGATGCAGCCCGCGGTTCACGTACTTCTTGGCGACCGAGACCACCAGCCGCAGGTTGGCCTCGACGAGGTCCTTTTTGGCCCGTTCGGCCTCCGCTGCGCCTTTGTGCATCACGTTGACGGTGTGCCGCAGCTCGGCCACAGTCGCGCCGGCGGCGGTCTCGCGCTTCCGGATCTCCCGCTTCAGCTCCCGGATCCGGGCTTGGGCCGCCTCGCCGCCACGCTCGCTGACGCGCCGAAGTTCGGCGTCGAGGTGCATCAATTCCTCGTAAACCCTCTCGACCTCATCACCCAGCCGCTTCCACAACGCCTGCTGGAGTGGAATGGCGCGGATCGTGCGAGAGATCTCCACACGGTTGCGGGCCAGCCGGCCCTGCCAGCGGCGCCGCAGCCTCTTGTTGCTCGCGGGGATCTTCGACAACTTCTCGCGGATCTGTTTTTGTCGCTTCAACAGGGACAGCAGATTCGCGAACCGCTCCCGAATCTCGGCCTTGCGCCTCTCCAGATCCTCGGCGCTCTCCTCGCTGTCGTTGCCGAGATCGACGAACGACTCCACCGGCTCCCTGCCCTGGGTGACTTGCTCGGCCCATTCCGCCACCAAGCGTTGGGCCACCGGCGAACGGCTGATGGCGCGCTGCATCCGCAGTTTGCCGCGCTCCATCCGCTTCGCCAGCGTGACCTCCCCCTGCCGGGTGAGAAGCGGGACGGCGCCCATCTCACGAAGGTACACGCGGACCGGGTCGTCGGTATAGATCGACTCCTCTGGCTGCGGCGCCTGGTAGTCCTCGGTGTCGTGGACCTCTTCCGGGTGGAAGTAGTCCGCGTCTTCGTCGAACTGCAGGCTCAGCGGTTCGTTGTTGTCGTTTAGATACTGATCTTCGAATCGATCCACAGATGACTCACCCCCCCGGGGACGCACACTCACTACCATTCCCATTCGTCCGCCGGGTAATCTGTATTGGATTTGGCAGGCCTTCTGTTCGGCCCGTGTAGGGACAGCACTCCGGACAATACCCTCGTTATCATAGCACACCCGCGCACCGAAGTTAAGTCCCTAATAGAAAGATGTACGCCAAGAATTTCGGTTTCAACTAGTTGCGCGCTTTTTCCACAGACGGCGCCGCAACTTGCGGCGGCGCCGTGCGGCAGGCCCGCCGCACGGCGGCTCAGGTTCGCTTCTGCCGCATGAGCTGTTGAAGTTCCGCAAAGAACGCCTCTACGTCTTGAAAGTCGCGGTAGACGGAGGCGAATCTCACGTAGGCGATCTTGTCCAGAGCGCGGAGCCGCTGCATGAGCAATTCTCCTATCTCTGTAGTAGTAATCTCACGGTCCGGATCTTCCGAGAGCCGGGCCTCGACTTCGTCCACGAGTTTCGCCAGACTTGCCACGCTCACCGGCCGCTTCTCGCATGCCCGGAGCAGTCCATTGAGCACTTTTTGCCGGTCGAACTTCTCCCGGCGGCCGTCTTTCTTGACGACCATGTATGGTATTTCGTCCACCCGCTCGTAGGTTGTGAAGCGCTTGCCGCACGAGAGGCATTCCCTCCGGCGGCGGATCAGGTCGCCCTCCTTGCTTTCGCGCGAGTCCACCACCTTGTCCTGGCGGTAGCCGCAAAACGGGCAGGTCATTGTGGAACCTCTTCTTCTATTCTCCTCAACTTGTGCCAGTTGACGCCTTCATGGAAGGCGAGCAGTAGCCCGAAGGGCACAATAGCGACGAGTGTCACGCCCCAGACGAGCAGGGCCAGCCCCCCGGCGGCCTCCAGGCTCAGGCCGAACAGCTCGGTCAGCACGAGGATCGAGACGACCTGGATGCCGCCGCCCACGCCGGGGATCTGCACGACGGCCCCGAAAGCCACGAAACCGACGAAGATCACGACGTCTTGCAGGCCGAAATCCTGGGTGGGCGGGAAGGCGACGCACAGGCAGTAGTAAGCCGCGATGATCAAGGCCCACTCGAAGAGGCTGTAGAAAGCCAACTCCAGAACGGTGCCGGGCCGGTGGCTGGAAACCACGCCATGGCGAAAGGCCGTCACCACCGAGGCCACCTTGCCGTGGCGCTCTCCCGGCAGAAACGCCAAGGCCTCGAGCAGGCGCCGCTCGGCCGCCTCCGCGTAGCGGCTGAACAGTACCAGGATCGCGAGCACGGCGAGCCCTGCCAGCCCGGCCAGCCAGCCGCCGGTCTGAAGCAGCCAACTTAGCTCGGGGCCCGCTGTGATCCCTGAACTTTCCATGCGGCTCAAAGCGATGCCGAAGATCAGCAAGGCGGTCAGCAGGTCGTAGAAGCGTTCGATCAGCCAGGCGGCCACCTGCGAGGAGAACGAGACGTTCTCCTTTACAGCGATCAAGTAAGGCCGCACCATTTCGCCGGCCCGGCCGAACAACACGATCGCCGTGAACCCGATGGCCGTGGCTACAGTGAGCCGCCAGATGCTGGTCTCTTTCTTGACTCCCCGAATGAGCACTTGCCACCGCAGCGCCCGGCCCAGATAAGTGGCGAGGGCGAAACCGCTGCCGACGGCGACCCACCCCCAGCGGACGCCGCCGAGAACAGCCGCGAACTCCGCCCACTCGAAGCCGATCTGGCGCCATCGGAAGGCGATTGCCGCCACGGCGGCAACGAGGCCTGCCACCAGCAGGTACCAGCCTAAGGGGTGCTTTCTGTGTCGGTCTCCTATGCCGCCCTCCTCATGGCCGGTGAATCCGGCGGCTGTGCTAAACTCTCGCCGGTCGGGCGCCGCGACAACTTCGGTGACGCTAGAATGAGAGTCGGCCGGCGAACGGGCGTGGCGGTTGCGGATTCCGCGGGCGGCCCGTCCGGCGATGGCGATGCCTACCCCGGTCCGCCCGTGTCTGCGGCCCTGTTTTGTGTGAACTTCTTATGATAAAGCTTCGTTTCTCAGAGTGGAAGGTGAGGCCGGAGCCCGTTGGCGAAGACCTGCCGCGGGGCGGGCCCTTCCTGGTGAGAAATGGCGGCCGCTGTAACAGCGCAGGTGACGATCTCCGGAATCGAAGCGCGACCCTGGCGTGAGGGACGGCGCAAGCGAGCGGGAAGGACCTTGGACCCGGATGCCACCCTCGTAGAACGCTGCCTGAAAGGAGACGAGGCAGCGTGGGAAGACCTGGTGAGGACCCACACGCGGCGAGTCTTCTCGATCTGCTACCGGTTCACGAACTCCCAGACTGAGGCTCAAGACATCACCCAGGAAGTCTTCCTGCGGGTCTTTCGCAGCCTGCGGAGTTACCGTCCCAGCGAGGGTTCGTTCTCCGTTTGGCTCGGCCGGCTCACGCGCAACCTGCTGATCGACCATTACCGCCGGGCCAAGCTGGACCGTGCCTCGGCGCCACTCGAAGACGTATTCCCGGAACTCGAGCACAAGACGTCGCCCGATGGCCGCGCCGACGCCCTCGTCACCGGGCGGGAGGCGGGGGAGATCCTGCAGGCGGCGCTGCAGAAACTGTCGCCCGAACTCCGGGAGGCCGTCATCCTGCGTGACCTGGAGGATCTGGAATACAAGGAGATCGCCCGGGTATTGAAGGTCCCGGAGGGCACGGTGAAATCCCGCTTGAGCCGAGGCCGGGCGGAGTTGGCGCGCATCTTGCGGAGGCAGAGGATCGTGGTTTGAACCCGAATCGCGAAGACGGAGAGGCGCGGCCATGACGTGCGCAGACATCGAAATCCTGCTCTGCGACTATGTAGACGGGACGCTCAGCGGCGGGCAGAAAGCCGCCGTCGAGGAGCACCTGGTCCGCTGCGCTTACTGTGCCGAGATGGCCGCCGATGCCGGCGCCGCCGTGGAGTTCCTCAAGACGGTTCCGCGGGTGGAGCCGCCGCCCGCCCTGGTGACCAGGCTTCTTTATCAGCTCCCCGCCGCCCGTGAACGGCGGGAAACCGGCGGTCTGCTAGCCTGGCTGGGCCGCTGGATCGGGCCGGTCTTGCAGCCGCGCTTCGCCATGGGGATGGCCATGACGGTTCTTTCTTTCTCGCTCGTGGCGCGGATCGCCGGCATTCCGGAGCGCCAGCTCCGGCCCTCAGATCTGCACCCAGCCAAAGTCTGGGCGGCGATCGACGACCGGCTGCACCGCGCCTGGGACCGCGGCGTGAAATACTACGAGAGCTTGAAAGTGGTCTACGAAATCCAGAGCCGCCTCAGCGAGTGGACCGAGGAGCCCGCCCCGGCGCCCGGCCGGACGGCTGCCCCGTGGGAGGGCTCTCCGGAACCCGTACCTCAGGCGGGGCCCGCGACGGAGGCGCCAACTATTGGAGGACAAGTCAATGACGAACGGTGAAGACAGGCCCCGGGAAGAGGCGGCGCACGCCGCCGGGGCAGATTCTCAGACCGGTGGAGCAGGCGGCGCCGAGCGGCCCGCCGGTTATTGCCGTGTCTGCGGCAAACCGCTGTCGGAGAGCCAGGTCCGCAGGCGCCACGGAGTGATTTACTGCGAGGCCCATGTACCGGCTCCGGCTCCGCTTCCCCGGTCCGAGTGGGATACGCTGCCGCAAGCAACGGCCGGTACGTCTCCCGGGCTGGCGTTCGTCCTGGGCCTCATACCCGGGGTCGGAGCGATTTACAACGGCCAATACGCCAAGGGACTGATTCACGTCGTCATCTTCGGCCTGATCATCAGCATCCTGGAAGCCGGGGCCGGGGGATTGGAACCCTTGTTCGGGATGCTGTTGGCCACTTGGGTCTTTTACATGGCGTTTGAGGCCTATCATACGGCCAAGCGGCGGCAGGCCGGCCTGCCGGTGGACGAATTCTCGAGCCTGATCCCCTTGAAGGAAGGGGCTGGGTCCGTCGCCGGGCCGCTGGTGCTGATTGGTCTTGGCATCTTCTTCCTGCTGCTGACCCTGGATGTGATCGACCTTTACCAGGTGGTGCGCTTCTGGCCGGTCCTGCTGATCGTTCTGGGCGTGTGGATGCTTGTCTCGCGCCGGCAGCCGGGCAGAGAGGAACGGGGAGGAGCCTCATGAGGGTACCGCTCGTCACCGCCGTCCGGGGACCGATCCTGATGATCACCCTGGGGCTGCTGTTCGTCGCCGACCGTTTCGACGCCGCCGGTTTCGACCGCACCTGGCCGGTGCTGATCATCGTGTTCGGGATCCTGAAGCTGCTGGAGCGTCTGGCGCTGCGGCGCCAGGGGCTCGGGGCCGGGGGAGTGTGAGGAGGCATCATGCGCCGGGGTTCACTCGTCGGGCCTTTCGTTCTGATTCTGGTGGGCGTCGTCCTGCTGCTCAACAATTTCAAACCCGAGCTGTCGCTGCTCCACCTCTTCTTCAACTACTGGCCCTTCTTGCTGGTGGGTTGGGGGGCGGTGCGCCTCATCGAGATCCTGGTTTCGGCAGCGCGCGCCCAACCGCTTCCTCGGGACGGTATCACCACCGGCGAGTGGGTGCTCGCGGTGCTGCTCTGCCTGTTCGCCTCCGGAGCCGATTTCGCCCGCTCGCAACTCCCGAAGGCCCGGATCACGATGCACGGGCTACAGCTGTTCGGCGAAACCTTCGACTACCCTTTGGCAGGCTCCGTCGAAGCTGGTCCGGCGCCGCGGGTCTTCATCGAGAACCTGCGCGGCAACGTCCGTGTCGCCGGCGGCGAGGGCAGCGAGGTGAAAGTGGAGGGCCGTGCGACGGTCCGGGCCTTCGCCAAGGACGACGCCGACAAAGTCAATGCCAAGTGCCCGCTCGAGGTGGTGCGGGAGGGCGACCAGATCATCGTCCGCACCAATCAGGAGCGCGCCGGTGGGGACTGGAGCGTGAGCGCTGACTTGGAGATCTCCGTGCCGAAAGGAGCCTCCGTCACCGCTCGGGGCCGCTACGGAGATTTCGACATCGCGAATCTCGACGGTAATGTGGAAATCGCAAGCGACAACGCCGGGGTGCGGATAACCGGCGTCGGGGGCGACGCCCGCATCCAACTGGAGCGTAGCGACATCATCCGCATCGTGTCGCTCAAAGGCAAGGTCGAGATCAAAGGCCGGGGAGAGGACATCGAACTGGAGGATATCTCCGGCCGGGTGACGGTCAAAGGCGCCTACTCGGGCGGACTCTCCATGCGGAGACTGGCCGGGCCGCTGGTGTTCGAGAGTCGGCGCAGCGAACTCCGGGTAGCCGGCATCCCGGGCGTGCTGCACCTGGATCTCGGCGACTTGACGGCTGAAAACGTACAAGGCCCCTTGTACTTCAAGAGTTCTTCCCGGGACGTCGAACTTACCGCGTTCACGGGTCCAGTCGAAATCCAACTCGAACGCGGCGACGTCCAGCTCCGGCCTGCCGGGAAGGATCCGCAGATCCAGGCAACGGTGCGCTCCGGCGACATCGTGCTGATCCTGCCGGAAGGCGCCGATGGCGGCGTCGAAGCCACTACCCAGCGGGGAGAAGTGGTCAACGAGTTCGGCGAGGAGCTGGCCACCGAAGATCTCGGCCAGAAGGGGGCGCGCCTGTTCGGGCCGCCGGGAAAGCCGGTAAGGATTCGGCTTTCCACCCGGCGGGGGGACATTACGGTACGCAAGACGGTCGCCGCGCCGGAGCAAGGGTCGCCGAAACGGTTGCAGACGACATCCGTGTGAGGCCGGGCGGGCTCAGCCCACCAGAAGGATTCGCAGGTCCATTACGTTCGTGTTCGTAGGGCCGGTCTTGACCAGGTCCCCGAGCGGGTCGAAGAAGCGGTAAGAGTCGTTTTCGTCGAGATGGGCCTGGGCGTCGAGGCCCAGCTTGCGGGCGCGTTCCACTGTCCGGCCGTCGGCGACGGCGCCGGCCGCGTCGGTGGGGCCGTCGGTCCCGTCGGTGCCGGCGCTGAGCACCACCGTGCGGGGCAGTCCGGCGATGGCCAGGGCGGCGGCGAGAACGAACTCCTGGTTGCGCCCGCCGAGGCCCCGTCCCTTGAGCGTCACCGTCGTCTCTCCGCCGCTCAGGATGCAAGCCGGCGGCTTCACCGGCCGTCCGGAGGCGTGGATCTCCCGAGCGATCGCCGCGTGCATTCGGGCGATATCCCGCGTCTCTCCTTCGATAAAGGTCGAGAGCAGAAGCGTCCGGTAGCCAAGCCCCCGGGCGCGCTCCAAAGCCGCCTCGGCGGCCATTCGGTTGCTGCCGACGATGACGTTCTGCGTCCGCGAGAGCTCACGGGCCCCGGGTTTTGGCGTCTCGGCAATCTCACCGCCCGCGCCCCGCTCCAAACGGCCCCGGACGCTGGCTGGAATCCGCGAGTAGATCCCATAACGTTGCAGGATCCGTATCGCATCGGCGAAGGTCGAGGCGTCCGGGGCGGTGGGCCCGGAAGCGATCACATCGAGGTCGTCGCCGATCACGTCGGAGAGTATCAGCGCGATCACGCGGGCCGGCCAGGCCAGCCGCGAGAGCTGCCCGCCTTTGATCGCCGAGATGTGCTTGCGAACGGCGTTGATCTCGTGGATCGTCGCCCCACAGGCCAGCAGCAGCCGCGTCGTCTCCTGCTTCTCGTCCAGGGTGACCGGCTCGGCGGGCAGCGGCATCAGAGCCGAGCCCCCGCCGGAGATCGGGCAGAGAATCAGATCCCGCTCGCCCGCGCCGGCGGCCATGGCAGCGATGCGGCGGGCTCCTTCCACCCCGGATTCGTCGGGGACCGGGTGGCCGCACTCGTTCAGCTCCACCCGTTTCAGGGAAGCAGTGTGGCCGTACTTGACGTTCACCAGCCCTCCGGAGATCCGGCGGCCCAGCGCCCGCTCGAGAGCCTTCGCCATCGCCGCGCTCGCTTTGCCGGCCCCGAGGACCAGAATGCGTTCGTAATGTTCCAGCCGGTAGCGCCTTCCGGCGACCTCGAGCGTCTCGCCTTCGCGGGCAACGTGTCTGAGGACGGCCTGCCGGGGATCGGCGGCCTTCAATCCGGCGCGGAAGATGGATAAGGCGTGCCGGCGCAATTGTGCTTCGGTCATCGTTTCGTCCGGCCTTCGGGGGTCTGCCGCCCGTTTCGCAGGCGGCCCAGTCTCAGAATATCGGAAGATCGAGGATGCGGCGCACGACCTCTTCCGGAGGCTCCTCGCCGGTCTCGATCCGGTAGTCGGCGCGGCCGTAAGCCGCCCGGCGGGCCTCGTAGAGCTCGGCGAAGCGCTTCGGGTCCCGGGCCAGCGGCCGGTCGTCGGTCTCGGCCACCCGTCGCCTACAGACTTCCAGCGGGCAGTCCAGCCAGATCGCCACCCCGTGCTCGGTGACGAGTTCCACGTTCTCGTCCCGGGTGAAGGCCCCGCCGCCCAAGGCCACCACCGTCGGCCGGCCGCGCTCGATCTGGCGCACCCGTTCGGCGATGGCCTCGTGCTCGAGGCGCCGGAACTCCTCCTCGCCGTACCGGTCGAAGATGTCGGCAATTCTCATGCCGATCTTTGCCTCGATGTCGTTGTCAACGTCGGCGAACCGCCACCCTAGCTCGTCGGCCAGTCGCCGTCCGACGGTCGTCTTGCCGCATCCCATGAAACCCACCAGATAGAGGCCGGGAGTTCGTTTCAGCTTGAGGATCATCGTCCGCCTCGAGCGGGCCGCGCGGCCCGCCGCTCAACTTTCGTCGCTAGCCTCAGCACCACGATACATCCGGTAGAGCTGCCAGTCCAGCAGTCCCGGCAACAGCCGCGCCACGGCCACCAGCGCCCAGCCCACCGCCGGCGTCAGGACGGTGCGCTTCTCGCGTTCCACGCCGCGCACGATCGCTTCAGCGCATTGCTCGGCGGTGATGGCGAACTTCTTGGAGCGCCGGATCGAGGGCGGCACCCTGCCGCCGAGCATGTGGTCCTGGAAACCCGTCTTCACGTAGCCCGGACAGACGGTGATCGTATGGATCCCTTTACTCTTCAGCTCCAGGCGCAAACCGTCGGTCCACGATCCCAGGGCGAACTTCGACGCCGAGTAGATGGTCATCCACGGCAGGGTGACCTTGCCGGCGATGGAGCCGACGTTGACGATCACCCCGCCGCCTTGGCCGGCCATGTGCGGCACGACGAGCTGCGCCATCGCCACCGGCACGAAGAAGTTCAGTTCCATCAGATGCCGGATATCGGCGATGTCGGCCTGCCAGCTCGGCGTGTAGAGCCCGATGCCGGCGTTGTTCACCAGCACGTCGATCGAGCCGAATCTGTCGAGGGTGGCCTCCACGCACGCCGCCCGCACCTCCGGGTCCGTCAAATCGCCTGCCGTGACGAGCCCGTCCGGGCCGGCGAGCCGTTCGAGCTTCTCCCGGGACCGGGCGACAACCGAGATGCGGGCCCCGCGCTTGCGAAAAGCCTCCACGCAAGCCGCGCCAATGCCCTCGGACGCCCCCGTGATCAGAACCGTCTTTCCCTGTAGATTCATTCTCCGCCCCTGCCGCGGCGGCCCATCGTCGGGCCCCAGGGCGATAATGGTAACATGCCGGGCGGCCGACGCCTCCGGACGTCCTCCTCAGAGGGGCGGGCGCGAACCGGCGCCGCTTTTGGCTCCCGGCCTCAGGGGCGAGCCGGCGCCGGCCTGCCGGGCGCCCGTCGCCCGCCGGAACCTCGGACGGCTTCTCTATGCGGCAGTTCCTGTTGATCGACGCCGACGACACGCTCTGGGAGAACAACGTCTATTTCGAAGAGGCGTTCCAGGAGTTCGTCGATTTCCTCGGCCACTCGACGCTTACCAAAGAGCAGATCCGCGCCATTCTCGACGAAATCGAACTGGTCAACATCAAGGTCCACGGCTACGGCTCGCTCAACTTCGGCCGTAACCTGCGGCAGTGCTACGTGCGGCTTGCCGAGCGGCAGATCCGTGAAGAGGATCTCGAGCGGGTGATGGGCTTCGCCCGCGGTATTCTGGACCGGCCGGTCGAGTTGATCGAGGGCGTGCCGGAGACGCTCGCGTACCTGGCGGGACGCCACGATCTCACACTGTTCACCAAGGGCCATCCGGAGGAGCAGCGGCTCAAGATCGACCGCTCCGGGTTGGGCCGCTTCTTCCGGCACACGGCGATCGTAAAGGAGAAAGACGTAGAGTCCTACCGCCGTCTGGTCGCCGAGGGGAATCTGGATCCCGCCCGGACGTGGATGGTGGGCAACTCGCCCAGGTCCGACATCAAGCCGGCGCTCGAAGCCGGCATCGGCGCCGTCTACGTACCCCACCCCCGCACCTGGCACCTGGAGAAAGAGCCGGTCGCCGATGGCCACGACCGGCTCCTCATCGTCGGGTCCTTTGCCGAACTGAGACGCTATTTCTGAGCCGTGGCGGCTCCGCGCCAGGGCGCCGGAGCAGTGAAGCCGGGCTTCAGCGGAGAGAGCGTCAGGGCCTCTGCCGAGGCTTTCGCCTCCCGGGGGCGGCGCAGCAGCCAACCTTTGATCAAGATGCCCACGATGCAGAAGTGCGTGAGCGCCCCGGCGGCCAGCATGGCGTAGAAGGGCTGGCCGACCAGCGCGCCGGCGCAGATGATCAGCAGGCGCAGGTCGCGCCGTTTCAGACGGTTCAGCCAGTCGTCCGGATAGGGGAAGCCGTTGCGCAGCTCGAACTCCTTGGTGACGTAGCCCGCCAGCAGGAACCCCCAGGCGGCCAGGAACCCGCCGATCCAGACCCAGTGCTCCGGGCTGGCGCTCGCGTAGGCGAAGGTCACGGCGAGGGCGACCGCCACGTCGGCGTAGCGGTCCAGCATGCTGTCGAGCCACGCGCCCCGGGCCGAGGCCATGTGTTTCAGCCGGGCCACCTCGCCGTCGCAGCCGTCCACGATCGAGCCGAATTGCACCAGCAGCGCCCCGATCACCCCAGCCGCGTACTGGCCCAGCGCCAGCAGGCCGGCCCCCGCGATGGAGATGAGGAAACTCAGCGCCGTGATCCAGTTGGGCGTCAGGCGCGTATGGGCCAGCAACGCCGACAGCCGCGTCGAGATCGGCCGGTTGACGTACTGGGAGATGAAGCCGTCGCCTGACGGCTTGCCCAGCCCGGCCAGCAGCCGCCGCACCGCCTCCCGGTAGGCTTCCGGGGTGTCCACGTCGAGCCACAACTGCCCGGTGGCGTCGGCCGCCAGCAGCCGGCCTCGTTCAGCCAGGGAATTCGTGGCCTCCGAGAGGCTGCCGGCGTCGAGCCGCTCCAGCTCCTCGAACAAGGCCCGGGTGCAGAGGAAGACGCCGGTGTCGGCGGCGTTCCAATCAGCCAGATTCTTTCCCACCCGCACGACCCGGCCGTCGGAGACCACCGTTTTGGTTACGTCCCTTTCATCCAGGATGGCGCCCCGGTCCCGGTCCACAGCCAGACACACCTGGCCGTCCCGCAACGGGGCCCTGCACACCGTCCGGATGAGCGAGCCGTCGATGAGGTGGTCCGCCATGAGCAGCAGGAACGGCTCCTCGCCCACCTTGGCGGCGGCCGCCCGGGCGCTGGCCCCGTTGCCCCGCTTCCAGTCGGGCGCCACCACGCACTCGATCTCGCAGTTGCGCCGGGCGGCGATCTCCTCCAGGTGCCTGCGCACCGCCTCGGCCCGGTACCCGAGGACCACCACGAAGCGCCGGATCCCCTCCCCGATGCAAGTGGCGATCGTGCGCTCCACCAACGAGAGCCCCAACAGCGGGACCAGAGGTTTCGGCCTGCTTTTCCGGAACCGGGCCAGGCGGGATCCTTCGCCCGCAGCCAGAATCACCGCGAGTCGGGGCCGCGGCAGACCCTTTTCGACTTTCTTGGATTCAACCGGAACCGTCACCATCTCACACTCCTTCTTTCCTCGTTTCAATCGAAGCCCCACCACAGGAGAGCTTCAGACACAAAAGAAAAAGGTCAGAAGTGAAGCGTTCAGATTGAACCGCTCGAACTGGAAGGGGATTCCTCTGCGGAAATCCTGCCCGGCAATAGTATACACCCGCAAGCGCCGGAAGTAAAAGAAGTTCTTCGTCCGGGATGGGCCCGGCGCGTGGGAGGAGCGGGGAGATTCACGACAGGGGAGGAGAGCCGGGGGCCTGCGGGCCGCAAGCGTCCCCCACATCCCCCGCTAGTGACCGAGTTCAGCTTTCGGGCCCCCGGCGACCCGCACCCGTAGCTCGTCCAGAAACCGGCAGGCGGACGGTGAATATCGAGCCGCGGCCGGGGGTGGAATCCACGGTGATCGAGCCGCCGTGCTCAGAAGCGACCTTGTGGGAGACCAGGAGGCCCAGGCCCGTACCCTCGGAGCCTTTGGTGGAGAAAAACATCGTGAACAGCTTCGCCCTGGTCTCCTCGTCCATGCCGATGCCGTTGTCCTCGACCTCGATGACGACGTCTTCTCCGTCGCGGCGGGCCCGGACCCAGACCCGGTAGTCCTTCCCCTCGTCGGTGTCGGCGGCGCAGGCGTCGATGGCGTTGGTCACCAGATTGGCCAGCAGGGCGTGGATGTCTTTCGGCTCGCCGTAGAGGGTTTCGGCGCCGGGCTCGATCCTGACCTCGAGCCGGACCCCGGCGTCCCGGGCGCGGCGCTCGAACAGATCGGCGACCTCCCGGGCGAGGCGGTCCAAGCGCACCTCGACCCGGCGCGGTTCGCGGTCCCGGGCGCAGTAGAGCATGTCCATGATCATCGCCGAGAGGCGGTCCACGTTCCGCTGGACCATCTCCCAGCCGGTGCGGATCGTCCGCTGGTCGTTGTCGCGCAGGCCGGCGTTGACGACGTAGACGCCGCCGCGAAGGCCCTCGAGGACGTTCTTGATGGAGTGGGCGGTGCCGGCGACGAGCTGGCCGATGAAAGCGAGCTTGCTCTGCAGCTCCTTGACTTCGGTGATGTCGGTGGAAACCTCCATGACGGACGTGATCCGGCCGGTACGGTCGCGCACGGCGGCGGTATGGGTGAGCACATGGAGCTGGTGGCCGTGCCGGTCGAAGACGACCTCTTCGGAGTGGTGGACGCGACCGTCCTCGAAGGTCCGGGCCACCGGGCACTCGGAACAGGGCTCAGCGCGCCGCTTGTAGACCTCGTAACAGCGGCGGCCGAGGCGTTCGCCGAAGGCCTCCTTGAAGCGGCGGTTGGCTTCGACGATGGTGAGTTCCCGGTCCTGGACGGAGATGAAGCAGGGGACGGTGTCGAAGAGATTGTGGAACCGGGCGAGGGAGTCGTGGAGGCGATGCTCGAGCTCCTTCTGGACGGTGATGTCGGTGAAGAGCTCCATCACGGCGACGATCCGGCCGCCGTCGCGGCGCCGGAGCGGCTTGGTGTTGACGATGACGTTGTGGGGCAGGCCGCGGGCGTCGAAGATCACTTCCTCGGAAGTGTGCTCTTCGCCGTCCTCGAAGGTCCGGGCCACGGGACACTCGGGACAGCGTTCAGCGCGGCCCTTGTAAACCTGCCAGCAATAGCGGCCGAGGGGGGAGCCAAAGTCCTCGATGAGCTTGCGGTTGGCTTCCAGGACGCGGTAGTCGGGCCCCTGGATGGAGATGTAGCAGGGAACCTCGTCGAAGAGCCGGCCGCAGGAGAGCTCGCGGATGTCGAGTTTCGGCGCTGAGCGCGCCGTCGAGGAGCTGTCCGCCATCTCGCGCCTCCTTCGCTGCGGCCGGCCCCCTCAACGGGAGCCGCCCCCGCTCCCGTCTATTGAATCTGGTCGCTCGGAATCCGCGTCCCGAGCACCTGGATGGCTGTTTCGATCACCTTGTCCGGGTCGATGGGCTTTTCGAGAAACGCGTTCGGCTCCGGGATGCCCTTTTCGGCGATGAACTCGTGGAACCGGACGGTGGGCTTGTCGGTCTTGCCGTAGCCGGTGATGATGACGATGGGCAAATTCTTGTACTTCTCGTCCTTGCGGAGCTCCCAGTAGAGCTTCTCGCCGGTCTTGTGGGGCATCACGAGGTCCAGGGTGACGAGGTCGGGCTTCTGATCGCGGATCTGCCGCCAGCCCTGGTTGGCGTCGGGCGCTTCGAGCACTTCCGCGCCCTTGTCTTTGAAGATCACCCGGAGATAGGTGCGCACGTCGGGTTCGTCGTCGATGACGAGCACCTTGTAGCCGGCCAGCGCCTTGGCCGGGATCTCGCCCGGGGCGACGGCCACCGGAACCTCGACCTTGGGCGCCGGCTTGGGCACGACGAGGGCATTGTAAACCATGTCGACGAGCTGCTTGACCTCCATGTCGAGCTGGTAGTGCTTGATGAGGTCGGTAAGCCCGTCCACGCAGTTGTGGCAAGAGGTGATGACGATCTTGGCCCCGGTGGCCCGGAGCTGCTCGGCCTTGATCTTGGCCGATTTCAAGCGGCGCGGAGCATACTCGGCCATCGACATGGCGCCGCCGCCGCCGGTGCAGCAGAAGTTCTGCTGGCGGTTGGGATACATCTCGCGGAAGTCGGAGCAGACCAGCCGGAGCAGTTCGCGGGGCTCCTCGGTCATGCCGCAGGAGCGGGCCATGTTGCAGGAGTCGTGGTAGGTGACCGGGATGGAGTTCTTGGACTTGTCTACCTGGATGCGACCTTCCTTGATGTAGCGGAGCATGGTGATGATGGAGCTTTCCATCTCGATGTCCGGCAGGTCGGTCTTGCTCCAATTAGGTCCCTCGCAGCGGGTGGAGCGGTAGCCGTGGCCGCACTCGCTGATGACGATGCGTTTGGCTCCGATGGTGCGGGCGGCGTCGTAGACCCGGCGGGCGCAAGCGCCGCCGAGCTCGTCGTCGCCGTTGAAGAGGCCGAAGTTGGTCATGTCCCAGCCTTCGCTCACCATGGTCCAGTTCTCGCCGGCGAAGTGGAAGATGGCGGCGGCTTCGGCGATGGTCCGGGGATCGTATTTGGCCTCGCGGGGATTGATGGTGTAGACGAGCTCGGCGCCCTTCTTGTCGATGGGGATCTTGATGTTGGGATCGTCGAATTCGTCCTGGAGCTCCTCCTCCATCCACTCGACCGTTTCCAGGTAGTCCTCCTTGAGGACGCCCATCTGATTGCCGATCTCCCACTGGTCCTTGGCGACGGTGGCCACGCCCTCGGGCATGATGCCGACGTGGACGAGCAGGCCCCGGGCGAGGCGGTTGAAGGTGGCCATATCGACACCCATCGGGCAGTTGAAGGAGCAGCGGCGGCAGTTGGTGCACTTGCCGAAGACGGTGTCCTTGAGATCCTCGAGCTCCTCGTCGGTGTAGACGCTGCGGGCGCCGACCCACCAGGGGAAGGCGCGGCCGGTCCAGTCGATGTGGGCCTTGAAGAGCTTGCGGAGCTTGTCGGCCTTGTAGGCCGGGGCGTAGGTGGGGTCGTCCGGGTTGGCGAGGACGTAGTGGCACTGCTCGGTGCACATGCCGCAGTGCACGCAGGCGGCCAGCGAGAGCAGCACCTGACGGTTCACCTTCTGCTCGAGCCTCTCGATGACCTTCTGGGCTCTCCAGGATCGTTCACGTGCCATAGGTCGAATACCTCCGTGGTCTCCCTCAGGACTCCGGCTTCAGCATGGCCGCCGGGTTCGCCAATGGATACGCGCCGCGGCGCCCCAGGGTCTTGCCGAGGTAGTAACGGGAGAACGGGTAATAGATGTAGTGGGAGATCTTGCTGAACGGGACGTAGACGAGGAAGAACGCGGTGAGGAAGAAGTAGGCAAGCAGGGGCGTCTCGGAGACCTCGCGGGCGTTCGGGGCGGCGGCGATGCTGGCGCCCAGCCAGACGATGAGCAGAGCCAGGGAGAAGTAGTCGTCCGGAGTACTGATGGCCCGGACGTGGGGATCGGCCAGTCTGCGCCACAGCCGCATCAGGCCCATCAGGATGCCGGCGGCGAAGATCGCCTGCAGGGCGACGACGGCGGCCGGCGAGGCGATGGTCTCCGGCGCGTAGGGAATGAGGAACGACATCAGGATGGATGCGGCGACGGCCAAGTGGAAGACGGCGAACTGCACGTAGCGGAGCGGGCGCTCGCGGTAGCTGGCCATAGCCCACGGCAGGGCGATGGCGGCGAGGGAGTAGAGAGCGCCCTTGCGTCCGTCGCGGCCCGGCGGCGCGGTGGGCTTCTGGCGCTCCTTGCCGGCAGGGAACTTGAGGATCCAGCGGATCTTGAGGGCGTAGACGATCGCCATGAAAGCAAGTGCGGCGATCTGAAGCGTGTCCTCAGCAAAGTGTAGCAGCGGGCTCGTCTCGTACATCCGTAGTTCTCCTCGTCAGCCGAAGAATTGCGCGACGCGATCCTTCCAAGCGTCGTACTCGCGCTTGTCGGTGACGCAGATGATGATCTTCTCGAGCGAAGTGGTGCGGTCCTCGAGGACGGCGGCGATCTCTTCGAGCATCACCGTGGCGCATAGATCGAGCGGGACGCCGTAGAAGCCGTAGCCCATCGGGGGAAAGGCGACGGTCTTCAGGTCATGGCGATCGGCTAGCTCGAGAGCCGAGCGCATGGTGCGGCGGAGCTTGGCCTCGAGGTCCGGCTCGTGGAACTTCGGCCCGCAGGCATGAATGATGTAGCGTGCCTTCATGGCCCCGGCGGTGGTGATCACGGCTTCGCCCATCCCGACCGAGCCGATGGCGTCGAGCTCCTTCTTGACGGCGGCGCCGCCGCGCTGCTGAATGGCGTTGCCGTAGCCGGAGCCCAGGGCGAGGTCTTCCCGGGCATAGAAGACGAAGCCGTCCACGGGCAGGGCGGTGAGATCGTCTTTGATGAGTGTGACCATCGTTTTACCCAGCTTTCGCTCGACAGATGGAAGTTCGATGAGAGTACCACTCATTGGTCAGGCTCCGACGGTCTTGGGAGGCGGGCAAAGGGCGGCAGCGGGATCGCCAGGCCTCACCGCCTGCACCAAGTCTTCCAGGGTGTACTGTTTCAGAATGCGGACGATGGCGGCGTTGATGTCTCGCCAGACTTCCAGGGCGGGGCAACTGGCGGAACGCTCACACAGAGCGGGATCGATCACGCAATCGAGCACCGACACAGGACCATCGACGGCCTCGATGATCTCGAGCAAGGTGATCTCCGAGGGCTCCCGGGTCGGCAGATACCCTCCTTTGTTCCCCCAAACACTGCGGAGGAGGCCGGCATTGCGCAAAGGGGCGGCGAGCTGAGAAAGGTAAAGGCGTGAGATGCTCTGCCGCTCGGAAACCTCACGGAGCGGTACAGGGCCATGGGAGGAGTGGGAGGCGATGTCCGCCATCATGCGTACGGCGTACCGAACGCGGGTGTTGATTTTCACAACACTCCTTTCGCTGGCTCAGTGCCTGCCACGAGTGGCGCGGGACGGCGGCAAGCGCTTGATTGAGCCGATCTTCTCGATCTTCTTTTACCACTGTTTGATTTAAGAGTCAAGGATATTGTTACCTGAAATAGGCTCGAAACACCGCTCTCAAGTTTCCGGTGTGTCGCGCGGAAAACAGGCCATGTCGCCCCGCTCGTCGTGGGGGGCCATATCGACAAGGTCCTTGAGGGTGTAGCCCTTGAGCACGCCGGTAATCGCCGTATTGATATTGCGCCAGACTTCGAAAGTCTCGCAGATCGGGGCGCGGGAGCAAGACTCCGGATTCTCGACGCACTCGATGATGCTCACGGGTCCATCGACGGCCTCCATAATCTCCAACAGATTGATCTCGTCCGCCGGGCGAGCAAGAACGTACCCGCCCTTGTTGCCCCACACGCTCCGGAGCAAGGCAGCGTTCCGGAGGGGAGTGGCCAGTTGGGAGAGATAGAGCTTCGAGAGCCCCTGGCGCCGGGCGACGTCACGGAGGGGTACCGGTTTTTCTGCGCAGTGTTTGGCGATGTCGGCCATCATGCGGATGGCGTAGCGGACGCGCGTGTTGAGTTTCATGACAGGCTCCTTATCGGGAGCCGGCTTTCACCGCCGAATCCCTACTCTTAGGATGCGGATTTCTTGCCTCCGTGGCAAATGAGCAGGCCTCCAGAGCAGCGAAGGAGAACACGGAGCTCGAGTTCCTCGGTGAGGGTACGGGCGCGAGACGGAACCCATGGTTCCACCGGGCCTTGTGCCCCGGCGCGGCGGCCATGAGGAGACGCCAGAAGACGGTGTCGAAGCGCTTTGCCCCAGGGACGTTGGGCGCCTTACCGAGGCGGGCCACGACAAGGTGCAGGCTGGGAACGACGTACAATTTCCGGCCGAGTGCGCCGAGCGCTGCGACAAGGTCATTGGGTGCAGTGGGAATGAAGGGTCCCGGGACCCGGCGTGTCCCGCGGACGCTGAACGGCTGCCCATTGAGCCACCAGAGGTAGCCGTAGGAGGGGTTCAGATCCTGGGAGGGCGAGAGGGAGGCGCGCAGGTATTGCGGATCGGGCAGCACCTGTTTCCCGCGCCACCTTCCGCCGGCTAGGATCAATAAGCCGAAGCGGGCCAGGTCCCGGGCGGTGGTGGCGAAGCCGTAGCGGTTGGCGGTCCGGCGGCTCTGAGCCCAGGGCCGGACGATCCATTGCGAGTCGTCCATTCCAATGGGGCGAGTCAGCCACTCGCGGGTGAACTCGTTGCGGTGCTTGTGCGTCACAGCCTCGAGCACTTCAGCGAGCCGCGCGTAAGCGGATGTGTTGTAGCGCCACTTCGCCCCGGCCGGGGCTTCGAACTCGAGCTGCTCGTTGAGGCCGCTGGTCATGGTCAGCAGGTGGCGAATGGTGATCTGGACCTCGGCTCCGGCGGGGGCTTTGGTCCAGCCGCGGCCCAGGTAGAGGCTCACGGGGTCGGAGATCTTCACGAGACCCCGGTGCTGCGCGATGCCGACGAGCTGGGCGAGGACGCTCTTCTGGACGGAAGCGACGTCTTCGATGGGGCGGCCGGCGGAGTCCTTGCCACGCAACGTGAAGTAGTAGCGGTTGGCGCGAAGGCCGCCGCCGGGCTGGGGCCGCCCGGGATCCCAATAGCGCTCGGCGAGGATGCGGCCTTCATAGAGGATGACCACGGCGGTGGAGCGGCGCTCGCCGGCCAGCCGAAGCGCTTTGTCGAGAGCTTCCGGGTCCCAGCCGGCCTGGCGGGGAGCGACCGTCTTCCACTCGGGACCGCGCGGGGGGAAATAGAGATCTCCGGCGAGCGCCGGCGCGGCGGCGAGGAGGCTCAGCAGAGCTGCGGAACTCAGCGACTGCGCAATACGTGCCACGGTCGATTCCCCATCATATGCCAGAGCCGGATATGGGGTGGCCGGCTGCCGACAAGAAAAGCCCCGGACCCGGAGGTCCGGGGCGGGAGTGGGCGAGTCGGGTCGGTTCAGAAGTAGAGTTTCAGTCCGAATTGCATGATGCGGCGGCCGCCGGCCCCGTTGACGAAGCCGAAGCTCGACTCCTGTCCGAGGGTCTGCCCGGGCAGGTCCCACTGCGGAGTATTGGTGAAGTTGAACATCTCCCAGCGGAACTGGAGCCGGTAGCGCTCCTTGAAGCGCCAGTTCTTGGCCGCCATGGCGTTGAAGCTGATGCTGCCGGGGCCGGTGAGACCGGGGATGGTCCGGGCGCTGTTTCCCAGGGTGTAATCGGGCGGTGTGGTGAACGCTTCCGGGTTGAACCAGTAGATGCCGCGGCTGCCGTCATCGCGGGGCTTGCCTCTCTTCGGGTGGTACAGGGGAACGCCGGCGACCATGTCGGGCCGGAGGTTGCGGCCCTGGGCGTCGTCGCCGAGGATGTCGCGGGTCCCGTTCAGCACGGTGAGACCGAAGGGGGCGCCGGAGCGGATGGTGCCGATGAAGGAGACCTGCCAGCCGCCGAGGACGGCGTTGAGAACGTTGTTCCAGTCGCTACCCCACTTGCGATTGTGGCCGAAGGGCAGATCCCAGATGGGAGCGATCACGACCCGATGGGCGATGGAGTTGGTCGATTTCGACCGCTCGCCCTTCAAGTTATAAATGTTCTGGATTTGCTGGTTGTCGCCGAAGGTCGCGTCGTTGCCGCCGGTGAAGATGACGTTGTCGATCCAGCTCGTGTAGGTGTAGGCGATGGTCAGGCCGAAGCCGTGCCGGTATCGTCGCTCCACGCGGGCGGTTCCTAACCAGGCGTTGGAGATGCCCCAGTTGGGGGCAAAGATCTGAATCTGCGGTTTCGAGCTGGTGAACTGCTGCCACGGGCGGAGCTTGAGGGGGTTGATCCCGGTGGCCAGTTTCGGCAAATCCTCGGTGCGGATATGGTTGATGTTGATGTTGGGGAACGGTACCTGGCGTCCGAGGTTCCCGAGCACGCCGATCTCGAAGAACCAGCCGCCGCGCTGGTGCTGGATGGTGAGGTTGAGGTTCTGGGTGTACGGGTTGACGCGGTCCTCGCCGATGAACTGGACGGTGGAGGTGGCGAACCGGGTGCCGCGCATGCCGAAGGTCGGGGTGAGTTCCGACTCGGGGATGTCGTCCAGAGCGCCCTCGGGAATTCCTTGGGCCAAAGTGAAGGGGATGGGGTGCCGCGCCTTGTAAATATTGTCGAATCCTCCGCGGGCGATCTGGATCGTGTTGCGGTCGTATGGGTTCCCGAAGAAGACGCCGTAGCCGCCGCGCAGCACGGTGGTGTCGGTGCCGAAGACGCGCCAGGCGAAGCCGAAACGGGGTCCGAAATTGTTCTTGTCCCAGCGCCAGAGGTACTTGCCCATGCCGTTCCGGTTCGGGAAGGTGACGACGCCGACGGAATCTTCCGGGATCCCGTTCTGGCCGGCAAGGGGGTTGGGCTTGTAGGGGCTGAAGCCGTTCATGCGTCCGCCGATCTCAGTGATCGGCGTCTCCGTTTCATAACGGACACCGAGGTTGAGCGTGAGATTGCGGGTGACTTTCCAGTCGTCCTGAAAGAAGCCGGCGTAGTAGCGGATACGTTTGCCGATCATCGGAGCGACGCGGGCGTCCACGTTGTTGAGGCGCCCGAGGATGAAGTCGGCGAAGCGGATGCCGGTGTTCTTGATCCCTTTGCCTTTCTTGTTATAGCCCTGGGTCCATCGGCCGTTGAAGTTATACACGCCGGAAGGCTGGGGGCGGCTGACCTCGTTGCCCTGGTAGCGGGAATGCTTGAAACCGAACTTCAGGGTGTGGGAGCCGCTGATCTTCGTCAACTGCAGGTCGTAGTCGAAATTATTGAAGACGGCGAAGCGGTGGGCGTTGCCGGAAGCGCCGATCTGAGTGACCGGCACCAGGCCGCCGCCGAAGTTCATGCGCGGGAAGACCTCGCCGCCGACGCGCGAGACTTCGGGCAGGCCGAAGAGCTCGGCATAGTTGGTATCGCAGCAGTCGCCGGACTTGCGGTCGATGGTCACTCGGCCGAAACCGGCAGTGAAGTTCAGGATGAAGGTGGGCGAGAACAAGTGGGTGATGTTCGCGGCGGCGTTGTAGCGGCGGTTGATGATATCGAGGCCGTTGGGATCGGCGACGCCGTAACCTTGTGAATAGCCGGTGATGCTATCGTCCGGATTGGTGAAGATATACCGCAGATACATGCGGGTATTCTGGGTGAGCTCGATATCGCCGCGAACGGTGTGGTAGTCGCGGTCAGTCTTGTTTGGCACGATCTCCTGCCAGTTGCCGGCGTTGTTGTCCACGTTGTTGGGCGTGCGGTTGGGCGCCGGGATGTAGTTGCCGGCGAGGATCTTAGCGGCCACCGGGTCCCAGCGGTCCCGGGGGATGATGTTGCCGGGGAAGGGCTGGGTGTTCTTGGGTTTGAGGAACGTGCCGGAGCCGCTGGCCGGGTCGTAGATGGGCACGACGATCAGCTTGCCCTTGACGCGGGCGGTGGCGTTGGAGAAGTCGCCCGCCTGGAACTCCGGCAGGCCCACGCTGCGGGTTCGAACCGAGCTGCTGCGGTTGATGATCGAGTCGTAGTTGTAGAAGAAGAAAATCTTGTTCTTCTTGATCGGGCCGCCGATGGTGCCGCCGAAGTTGTTCCGGCGCAGCTTGGGCTTCTCGTCGGCGCTCCAGCCGCGGGCATCGAACAGGTCGTTGCGGACGAACCAGTAGAGACTCCCGTGAAACTGGTTCGTCCCGCTCTTGGTGACGGCGTTGACGAGACCAGCGGAGCTGCGGCCGTACTGGGCGCCCATGTTGTTGACCTCGACCTTGAACTCCTGCATGGAGTCGATCGGGGGCGACATCTCGATGTTCTGGACGCCTAGACCGCCGCGAGAGTTTTGCACGCCGTCCAGTTGCGCCAGGGCCGACTGCGTCCGGCCGCCTCCGAGAGAAATTCGCCCGTTGCGGTAGAAGGCGCCGGGGGTCAGGTTCACGAGCGAGAAGACATTCCGGTTGGGTAGCGGCAGCTCCAGGATTTGCTCGACCTGGATGGTGGCGCCGACCGAACCGGACGTGGTCTCGACCATGATGGTCTCGCCGGTGACTTCGATCGATTCGGTGATGACACCTACCTCGAGGGTCACGGTCTGGGTAAGAGTGGTGCCGACGTTCAGCCGGAGATTGCCGATTTCGGAGCGCTTGAAGCCTTCGGCCTCGACTACGATGCGGTACTGGCCCGGGATGAGGTTCGGAACAAGAAAGGAGCCGTCAGCCCCGGACTCGACTTCACTGCTGATGCCGGTCTGTTCGTTGACGATCGTGACCTTGGCGCCGGGAATGACCGCGCCTGAGGCGTCCTGGACGGTCCCGGTGATCGTTCCCAGGGCCTGGCTAAAGGCCGGAGAAGCGGAGCCGGCCAGGAGCAAGGCGAAGGCCGTCGTCAGGAGCGCGTATACGCGCACTGCGCGTGTCGGAATGCTTCGCATGGATAGATCCCCCTTTTCGCAAGAGCGCTCGTTGCTTGGCTGAGAGAGGCGGAAGGTGGCGGCTGCGCGAGAGGAGAGCAGATGCGAGCAGCCTCCGCAACGACTGCTCAGGGATAAACCTCTTCGCCACCAGGTCCCCCTCGCTCGGGATTCGCTGCCGGAACCCACCACGGGGCCGGCGCCCCTGCGAACCGTTTACCACAAGCAAAGATGGGTGTCAACCGCCTGTGAAGGCAAAGTCAATGCAAAGAAAAGGAATTCGGTTCTTGGCGCAGTCCGCACTCACGGCCTTCGGCGGCGCGCGCTGCGGCCTGCCGGGAGTGCATGAGGCCAGGGCAGCGCGGAGAAGCCCGCGCTATGCCTAGACCCGGTTTCCAACGGCTAGGGGCAGCTCAGGAGAGCCACGCCGCGCGGGCGGCCAAGAACGCTGCCAGTGCGAAAAGGAAGTAACCGAAATAGACCTTCATCCGCCGCTTGTCTACCTTCACGGCCTTGCGGGCGCCGATTTGTCCGGCGATGAAGATGCCCGGCACGAGCGCCAGCGCCACCGGCCAGTTGACATGGCCCGCTTTCAGGTGGCCGAGAAAACCTCCGGTGGCGGTGAGCCCGACCATGAACGAGGAACTGCCGACCGCAATGTTGATCGGCACCCCGAACAGCAGTACCATCATGGGCACCTTCAGGATCCCGCCGGCGACGCCGATCAAGCCGCTGACGCCGCCGGCGACGAAGGAGATCGGAAGCGCCAGCGCGAGGTTCACGGCGTAGTGCTCGTCGCCGAGGCGCCGCGCCCAGCAGTAGAACCGTTCCGGACAGCAGCTACCGCCGTGAAACGTCCGCACCATGAAGATCGCCGCGAAAGCGATCACGCCGGCGAACAAGAACGTCAAGAAGCGCCCGGTGAAATGTCCTGAGTAGAGCCCGCCCAGGAAGCCTCCGAGCGTCGTCGTAGACTCCAATACGAACGCCATGGGCCAGTCCACCACCCCGGCTTTGCGGAAAACGAGTGTGGAGGAAAGCGAGGTGACCATCACCAGAAAAAGGGTCGTGGCGGCGGCCGTATGAAAGTCGATGCCGAAGAAGAGCTGGATCGGCGTGTACAGCACGCCGCCGCCCTGGCCCAACGCCGAGAAGACCACGGCGTTGGCCACCATCGCCAGGTAGAACAGCCAGAAAGTGACCGCCGGCATGGGACGCTATCCACGGCACGCACACGGGATGCAGACTTTCTTGCCCGCTTTCAAACGGCCGTATTCTTCGACCACGAGTTCGCCGCACTCCTCGCACACGAAGCTCCGGAACGACTCGGCTCTCGGCTCTTCGGTGTAGCCATGGATCTCCCCGACCTGAAACAGCGTTTCGGCCGCCGCCGTCATCACCTTGTCGATCAGCGGCTGCACGACCTCGTCAGGGACTTCAGTGGGCGGGACACCCTTCATCCGGTACTTCTGGAAGAAGTCGGTCTGTTGCGTTTGCAGTTGCACTTCGGCGCGTGGAACTACGCGGACCGCCCGGCCGGTCTTGCGGTCCACCAGCGTCAGCCCGAACTTCCCGTAGCCGAGCTGTCTTAGGTTGCCTTTGCCGAAAGTGCAGCCGGTGATCACTTGCACGCCGTCGGCATAACAGTGCGCGCAGTGGTCGTCGCCCAGCTCGAGCAGGACGAGAAGGTCCTTCCCGCCGGTCCGCTCGACGCCCAGTTTGTTCATCGCCGTCTCCGCCGCCCGCAGTCCCAGCGGCATCGCCGGGCACTTGTGGCCGTGGAATTCCAAAGCTTTTTCAAGATAATCTCTTGCTTCAACCATCTCAGCCTCCACTGCTTACGATGCGCGCGGACCCTGGCGGTGACCCGCGGCGCAGGCGGAACGCTTGAGTGAAACCCCGTCGCCAGCCACGCCGTGAGGTCCGTGCTTCTTTGTCATACGCCTGAATCAACCAAGCCGCCACCCTGGCGGCGGCTCCGGACTCAAAGAAAAAACCACTGAAACTGGACGAGAACCGCGTTATTCGGTACAGCCTCGGTTCGCTCCCATCGAAATACGTAATCCGCCATCAGCTTGAGGCGGTCACCACGGATTCGATAATTCAGTCCAAGGGTCAGCCACCGGACATCGCGGCTGTTGGTGACGCTCTTGTTCGGATCGAACTCTTCCCACTTGCCCACCACCTGCCACCTGCGCGCGATGAATTTCGCCCCTTGCACGTAATAGCCGGCAGCGTTGACATCAACAGCCCGGGGATTGCGTGGCTCGAAACGAGCCGATATAGATTCGGCCCGCAACGACCAGCCGGACCAGTCAGCGGCAGCTTCGAAGCCGGCCCTTCGGTCAGTGCCCGTGAAATGTTCCAAGAGTCGGCGTGTCCGCGCCGCCCCCCGAGTGCCGAACCGCAAGTTTTTCGCGTTGCGTATCGAGAAGGCCGCGCCGGCCGAGAGGCGCAGTGGACGTCCCGCCAAAGGATAGCGGCGGCAGAAATCCTCGGTGACGCGAGTCGTGAACATCGGCGCGAGACCCCGAATCGGCCGGTTGGCGCCGGAGCCCGCGAAGAGCCCGGCGGCATATTTGAGGCTCCGGCGGAACATTCCATCCACCTGAAGCCCGATGTCCCGGGAGAACGACTCCGGAAACTCGCCGTTCGGGATGAGCGTGCGAACCACCAGTGAGCGGGCGATCGTGTAGAGTTCAAAATCCGGGGTGAAGCGTTCGCGGCCGAAGGACGGCTTGAACTGCCCGAAAACAAACTGAACGGTCCGGTAGCGGCGGAAGCGGAGCCACCCCTCCTGGAAGTAGACGCGGCCGTCGGTGGGGGAGTGGTTGCCTTCCTTGAAGAAGGCTTGAGCGTACCATTGCCAGTCGTGTCCCAAGTTTCCTCCGAGGAGTAGCTTGAGACGGCGGAGAGCGAAGCGGTCTTCCCCACCCCGCAGTCCCGTGTAGCGGAGCTAGAGGTAACCGGCAGCCCGGATGGCTCCTGTTTCGCGCCGAATTGGCGGCGGGTGGAATTGGGCCCAACAATGGGCCGCAGCCAGCGCGAGGGCTACTACCATGACGGCCACCGTCCGGAATGAGGTTCGCCAAATACGGTACTGCGGCGGTCTCGCCGTGATTTCGACAACCGCTTCGCGCGCCAGGAGTATCCCCACCCATGGCGGCAAGCAGCGGCTGAAACAGGTGCACTCTTTCGCCGTCAGACCAAGCGGCCGCGAGGAGGTTCCACCCATGGCGCCCTCTGTTTCCAGCCGACGGCTCCGTTGGCCTCAGACCTCGTACCCGGCCATCCCGCCGCGGCCGAAGCTCGCGGTCGAGGGGGCCGTTGGGCAGCAGCCGGACCGCGAGTCGAGCGCCTAGGTGGTTCGGGCCCGGCGCCCTCGCCGGCTCGGCTGCAGGCTTAATGGAAATATTACCATATAACCAGATAACGGTCAAGTCCCCCCCCGACCCTGGTGCGGCGCTTGGCCCGGAGTCAAGATCGGCCTTCGGTCGTTGCTTCTTGCGTAAAGTACAGCTTTACGGCCCGGCGGAGGTTAGCCCCATCGATTTCCACCGGGCGGTGCTTATAGCGGGCGATCCAGACGAGGATAGAACACAGGTCGGCGGGATAGCAGGCGCGCAGTTCCGATGCTCCGGCTTCGAGGCACAGCGTGCGGGCCAGTTCGGCTGCGCCGGCAGGCGCCGTGAGGCCGAGTTCGCGGACGACACGGTGGAAGATCTCGTCGAAGATCTCGGGCGGGCAGGGCCCGATCAAGATCTTGTTGGGGATGCGGCGCAGGAAGGCTTCATCGGCCAGGTCCTTCGGATCGAGGTTCGTGGCGAAGACCACCATCAACTCGAACGGTATCGAGAACTTGGCGCCATGCTGGAGGGCGAGGTGGTCGATGCGGCGATCGAGGGGAACGATCCAGCGGTTGAGGAGCTCTTTGGGCGGGATCGCCTGGCGGCCGAAGTCGTCGATGATCAGGATGCCGTTGTTGGCCTTCATCTGCACCGGCGGAGCGTAGATTCGGGCCGCCGGTTCGAAGCGGAGATCGAGCATCTCGCGGGAGAGTTCTCCCCCGACCATCACGCGCGGCCGCTGGCAGGGCACCCAGCGGGGATCCAGGCCGTTGAAGTCCAGTTCCACGCGCTGGTGCACGGTGGGGTCATAGAGCTGCACGATCTGGCCGTCGATGGCGACGGCATAAGGCACGACGATTACGTCCCGGTAGATCCGGACCAGGCGCTCGGCGATGCTGGTCTTGCCCGATCCGGTGGGGCCGTAAAGAAAGAGCGACTTCTGGGAGACGACGGCGGGGCCCAATTGGTCCAGCAGATCTCCGGTGACGACGAGGTCCGACAGAGACTCCGCCAGCAGTTTCTCATCGAGGTCGACGTGAGCCGCCTGCGCCCGCACCGCCTCCTCGTACTGCTGGAGGGAGACGGGCACGGGCCCCGCGTACTGGGTGAGCCTCAGACGGTTGGCCGCCAGGTCGTGGCCTTTGCCGGTGAGGGTAAAGGTGAAATCCTCGCCGTATGGCGTAAGGATATCGACGATGCCGTGTTTTCTGAAGTGGCGGAAGATGCGGTCGGCCAACGGATAGGCGATATGGAGCGCGGCGGCCAGGGCGGAGATGTTGGTGGTGCCGTCGAAGTAGATGCGCCGTACGGCGATATCCAGCACCAGCGACCAGTTGACGCCGAGGGCTTCGGGGTCCTTGGGCGGAGGCGGCGCGTAGGACGGCCTCACCCCCGCTGAAGGCGGATTCTGCTGTACTGCCTGCATTGCAATTCCTTCGAAACAGAGACAGCTTGTGCTGCTGACCCGGCGGGCATGGAACAAACCCTTCTTATCCCAGAATCCGCCGGCCAAAGCAACCCCCGCAATGCCCGGGTTGGTGCTCCTGGAGCTCCATCGGCAGAATCCGGTCCTGTGTCCATCCGCCCGCGCATCCCGAGCGGTCGGCCCTATGCGACAATTTGGAGCACGGAGCCGGCCGCGGCTCCGGCGGGAGGGCCGATGCAGGACCTGCTCACCTTTACGGTCACCGTTTTCTTCGGATTCTTCGCAATCATGAATCCGATCGCCAATACACCCGTGTTCCTAGGGCTGACGGCGGAGGACTCGGAGCCGGTCCGCCGCTCCGTGGCGCGCACGGCTGTGCTGCTGGCGTTCGCCATTGTGGTCCTTTTCTGCTTGGCGGGCAAAGCGATCTTCACGCTGTTCGGCATTACGCTGCCGGCTTTCCGCATAGCAGGCGGCATCGTCGTCTTCGTGATCGGCTATCACATGCTGCAGGGCGAACCATCCCGGGTGCACAATCCCACTCATGAGGACAACCGGTCCAGCCTGGAGGCCGAACTGGGAATCGCCGTTTCGCCGCTGGCGGTGCCGATCCTGGCCGGGCCGGGGACGATCACGACGGCAATGAGTTTCGTCGCCACGGGCGGTATCGCCCGGTTCCTCATCACGGTAGGGGTTTTCTTTGTGATGTGCGCGGTCACCTATGCCTTCTTCGTCGGCGGCGAGCGGCTCGTCAGGTACATCGGGAAAGGCGGGACGAAGGTGGTGACCCGCTTGATGGGCCTCATCCTGACAGTGGTCGGCGTACAAATGGTGATCCTCGGTCTCGGAGGGGTGAGGCGACTGCCGGCGCTGTGAAGCGCTGCAGGTGCAAGAGGAGCCGCGGCGGCCGCCGTTTCCGTTACAATCGAAAGTCGCGGATCTGAGGCGGCGCCGGGACGGGCGCGGGGTCTTGTCTCCTCCCTGGTCGTGGCATTCCAGCGTCCCCGGCGATTCGCCCGGCGCGGGAGCACAGCAGAAAGGAACCGCCGATGAGCATCGAACTTCGGAAAGACTGCACGTATGCCTTGTTGGCGCCCACGAGCATGGGTGTCCGCATCACGCCGGTGAACTCGCAGCCGGTGCACCTGAGCGATACGTTCTTCATGCAGGCGACCAGCGCCGAGTCGAACGTGGCCAGCGTCTCGTCATTCCTCGGGTTGCGGGTGAAGGTGTTGACAACCTTCGTCAAGGGCAGCCCGATCGCCCGTTTCATCAAGGACAACCTGGCGAGCCGCCACATCGACTACGAGGGTCCCGAAGTCGAGCAGGGCGGCCCGTGGGGCCGTCGCCATCAGATCAACGTCGCCGACAGCGGCTTCGGCGCGCGGGGGCCGCGGGTCTACAACGACCGCGCCGGTGAGGTGGGCCGGACGCTGAACGTCAAAGATTTCGACCTCGACCGGATCTTCGGCCGCGAAGGCGTACAGATCGTCCACATGTCCGGGCTGATCGGGGCGCTCTCGCCCCAGACCGGTGAGTTCTGCCTCGAGATCGCCCGGGCGGCGAAGAAGTTCGGCACGCGGATCTCGTTCGACCTCAATTACCGGGCCTCGTTCTGGAAGAACCGCGAGAAGGAGCTGCGGGAGATCTTCACCGAGATCGCGAGCCTGGCCGACATCCTGGTCGGCAACGAAGAGGACTTCCAGCTCTGCCTCGGCATCGCGGGTCCCGAGGCCGGCGGCAAGGGGCTGGCGGCGAAGATCAACGACTTCAAGACGATGATCGGCCGGGCCAAGGAGCGATTCCCGAACGCCACGGTCTTCGCCACCACGCTGCGCGAAGTGGTGAGCGCGAACACGCACCTGTGGGGCGCGATCATGTCGGCCGGCGGCGAATGGCACGTCATCGAGCCACGGGAGATCGGCGTGCTGGACCGGATCGGCGGCGGCGACGGCTTCGTCGGCGGGATGCTCTACGCCATCCTGCGCGGCTGGGAGCCGGAGAAGTGGGTCCAGTTCGGCTGGGCTACCGGCGCCCTGGTGGTGACGCTCTACACCGACTACGCGCAGCCGGCCGACGAGGCGCAGATCTGGACCATCTGGAGCGGCAACGCCCGGGTGCAGCGGTGAGGCGCCGCGGCGGCTTTCCTCAAGAGTCCTTGCCGCCGGAGAAGTGCTTGTACAGCGCCCAGGTGACCCAGCAGGAGAACACCAGGATCGCGGCGGGGATGACGATGCCCATCCAGGGGGCCCCGATGCGCTGGGAAGCGTAGACGAGCAGAACCAACGTCATCGCTGGACCTCCTTGCGGGCCAGGCGATTCGCGGAGCACAAGCGGCCGCCGCCGGGTTTCACTGGTCCTTCTCCTTCTCGCGCTGATGCTTGCGGTGCGCGTACCAGGCCAGGGCGAGGCCGAGGAATGAAGCGGCGTAGGCGATCGTCATCCCGATCACCATGGCGAGGCCCTTATCCATCGTTTTCCTCCCAGCGGGTCTTGCGCTCGACCTCTTCGAGGTACTCGCGCTGCCGCTTCTCGTACTCCGACGAGATCACCTTCAGTTTAGGATCGATCACCCAGTGCATGAAACCGGTCGCCAGGACCCCAGCAGCGAGGACCAAATAGCCGACCGGCAGCAGGAGCATACTGAGAGCGACGCCGATCATCAGCAGCATGTAAGCGATCGGGGAAACGACGATCGTGATCCAGTCCTCCCGCGTCCACTCGTCGGCGGACGCCGGAGTCCACTCGCGTCTGATCCAGCTCATAGGGCCTCCCTTTCGGCCATGGCGTCACGGGCCGTCATGAGCAAGCCGCGGCGCTCGGCCTCACGCCGCACCGGCCCCCAGAAGCCGATGGGCCGGGACATCACGTAGTAGCGCACGAGGTGGTCCATGTCGTCGGGCTTCGTCAGGAAAGTGATGGGCAAGTAAATCAGCGCCCCCAGCATCATCAGCGCCCAGAACTGCTGATAGTCGGGCAACTCCGGAATCACGCCGAACGAGGGCAGCACCCAGACCACGAGCCAGCTCAACCCCAGGTTAGCGATCCAGGAAGAGAGATAACCCCAGGCGTTGAAGCGCCACCAGATCACTTGGAGGATGTTCGGCAGCCAGATGCCGGCGGCCATGATCCAGAGGGCGAAGATGAGCCAGGAGGTGATCTCCTCCATGATCAGGCCGTAGAAGAACGAGCCGAGCAGCAGCACCAGGGTGGCGATGCGGCCGACCCAGACGAGTTGCTGCTCGGTGGCGTCCCGCTTCCAGTAGTGGAGGTAGAGGTCACGGGTGAAATACATCGCGCCGAGGTTCAGCACGGCCGAGATGGTGGAGATGTGGATGGCGACGATGCCGGCGAAGAAGAAGCCGAGCATGCCGACGGGCAGGAAGTCGAAGCCGATGCGAAACCAGGCCATCTCGTAGTCGGCCGTGGCGCTGATGTTGGGATAGAGGACGTAGAAACCGAGGATGGCCACGGCCCAGATGGAGTTGCGCATCAGCACCAGGGCGGTGCCCCACCAGATGGAATAGCTGGCGTCGCGTACCGTACGGGCGCTCTGGATCCGTTGGGCCTCGACGTACCAGTCGATGGACGTGCCCATGCCGAAGCCGCCGAGGACGGCGATGAAGATCATCGTGGCGAACCAGGCGATGGGGAAGTCGCCGGTAAACCAGCCGGTGAAGGTGAACGGGTTCAGCCGGGAAGCCTCGCCCATGGCGGTCAGCTTCTCGACGATAGCCCCGGGGCCGCCGGCGGCGACGACGCCCCAGATGGAGACGAGCAGGATCACCGCGAAGGCGATGACGCCCTGCAGGAAGTCGGCCATGATGACGCCCCAGTAGCCGGCGGCCATCACGTAGACGGCGCAAAGCGAGGAGAAGAAGACAAGGCCGAACCAGACCGGCCAGTCGAAGACATAGTGGCAGACCTTGCCCATCGCCACCCCGACCCAGCCGAGGATGAACATCGACATGAAGACCTGCCAGCCGGACATCCACCCGCGCAGGAGCTCGGCGCCGAGGCCGCTGAAACGGATCGTGTTCCACTCCGCCTGGGTATAGGCCACCGAGCGGCGGAAGATCCGCGTGGAGACGAAAGCGCTGATCGCGCACCAGCCGGCGAAGAACGAGTACCACAGGCCGGCCAATCCGTGGCGGTAGATCACGCCGGAAACCCACATGGGCGTGTCGGTGGCCGTGTGGGTGGCGTAGACCGAAGCCGCCGGCAGCCACCACGGCAAACCCCGGGCGGCCAGAAAGAAATCGGACTCGCTGCGCTTGCCGAGCCGGTAGAAGAGAATTCCGGCCCCGATCATGATGAACAGGTAGAGGACGATCCAGAGCCAGTCGAGGAATCCGAAAGCAGCCATAAGCGCCGTGAGCGCCGGCCCGGACCTGGCTGGGGCCCGGGCGACGTGGCTTACAGCATACAAGGCGGCGCCCACGTAAGACAACCGCCGAGAGCGGGTTGCAGACCGCTGGGTTCAGAAGCGTGGACGTTCCGGCCCGGCGCGGGCATTCGCCCGGACAGGCGCCGAAGCGATACAGTGGATAGCGCTGAGGATCTGACCATGATGAGAAGCGCTGCACTATTGTCTGTAACTCTCGCGGGCGCCGCCGTCTTCCTTTCCAACGGCTGCAGCCCGGCGGCGAAGCAGGAGCCCGCCGCCAAGCCGAACATCGTGCTGATCATGGCCGACGACCTGGGCTGGAAAGAGCTCGGTTGCTACGGCCAGCAAAAGATCAAAACGCCGAATCTGGATCGGCTGGCCTCGCAGGGCATGCGGTTCACGAACTTCTACGCCGGCGCGCCGGTCTGCGCCCCGGACCGCTGTACCCTGATGACCGGCAAGCACGGCGGGCACGCCGTCGTGCGGAACAACTTCGAAGTGAAGCCGAGCGTCTTCGGCGACACCTTCGGAGGCCAGTACCCGCTGCCGGAAGGCACGGTGACGATCGCCTCGCTCCTGAAGGCCCAGGGCTACGTGACCGGGGCTTTCGGTAAATGGGGACTTGGCGGGGTCGGCACATCCGGCGATCCGCTGAAGCAGGGCTTTGACCGTTTCTTCGGCTACAACTGCCAGCGCCACGCCCACAACCTATACCCTCGGTACCTGGTGGACAACGACAAGCAGCGGTTCCTCGAAGGGAATACGCGGGGCCTCACCGGCAAGCACTACGCGCCGCAGGTGATCGCCGACGAAATGCTGAAGTTCGTTCGCGAGAACAAGGACCGGCGGTTCTTCGTCTACTACCCGACCGTGCTGCCGCATCTGGCGCTGCAGGCTCCCGAGGAGTATGTGGCACGGTATCGGGGCAAGTGGCCCGAGACGCCGTACAACGGGAAATCGTACTTGCCGAATCCCACGCCCCGGGCGACTTACGCGGCAATGATCAGTTTCATGGACGACCAGGTGGGGCGGCTGATGGCGTTGCTCGATGAGCTCGGGCTGGCGGACAACACGGTGGTGCTATTCACCTCTGACAACGGCACGACCTTACTCAAGGACCAGGTGGATGCTGAGTTCTTCGACAGTGTCGGGCCGCTCCGGGGATTGAAAGGTTCGGTCTACGAGGGTGGAATCCGCGTGCCGTTGATCGCGAGGTGGCCGGGGCGCATCCAACCCGGGACGGTGACGGACCTGCCAGCCGCCCAATACGACATCATGGCGACGCTATGCGACATTCTCGGGATCGTTCCCCCTGCCGACACCGACGGAATCAGCTTCCTGCCGACGCTGCTCGGCCGCGAGAATGAGCAGGAGCGGCACGAGTACCTGTTCTGGGACTTCGCCGGTTATGGGGGCCAGATCGCCGTTCGGATGGGGAAATGGAAGGCGGTCCGCCGCAACCTGAAGAAGAATCCCGATGCACCTCTGGAACTCTACAATCTGGAGAAGGACATCGGCGAGACGACGAACGTGGCGGACCAGTACCCGGAGATCGCGGCCAAGATGGCCAAGATCATGATCGAGGCGCGGAAGAAGCCGCAAGAAGAAAAGTTCCGCTTCTGGCGGTATCCGGAAGACGAGAGATCCACGCCTGGAAATGCGCAATAGGCGAGGCGGGAAAGACATCTGCGGCGCTGTGGGGCGCTGTTTCTGCCAAAGCCGGGGATCCCAAGTGACCGACAGAGGAGAGCGGGGGGCCGGCGGTGTGCCGGTCACCAGGAGAGAGCTGCTTGGAGCCGGTGCGGCCGCGCTGGCGTCGTGCAAAGCCCGGCCGGCGGAACGATACCGTTGGCGATACGTCGTCGTCCCCCCAGGCACGCATCCGGGAATCCTCTTCAGTCAGCAAGAGCTGCCGGCGCTCAGACGGCGGGCCCGGGGCGAGACCATGGCGGCGGCCGCCTACCGCAAGATTCGGAGGCTGGCGCGGGCGCAGTACGGAGCCGGACTGAGCATCAAAGAGGCGGTGGGCCGTCCCGGCCGGGAGCTGGCGCGGCATCTGGAAGCGATAGCGCTCGTCTACCAGGTGGAACAGGACGAAGCGCTCGGTACACAGGCCGTAGAGTTGTTCCGGCGCACGGCGACGGGAATCGATCCGATGGCGTTCTACCGCGAGGTGGGTTCGGATTTCTTCGCCACCGAGCACTGGCCCAAAGCGTTCGCCGTGGCCTGGGACTGGCTTTACGAGCTGATGGATCCGGTGGTGCGGGCGGAGATCCTCGAGAGCCTCGAGGCGTGGAACGAGGCGCTGTTCCACCACACCGAGAGCTGGTGGTGGCGGGACGCGAGTTACAACTGTGGGGCGATCCCGACGGGCGCCCAGGGCTTGCTGCTCACCGCGATCCAGGCCGAGACGCGGCACCCGAAGTTTCACCATTGGTTCTCTGAGTGTTTCCGGAAAATCCGCGACAACTATTACCCATTCACGTGGCGGCCCAGCGGCATTTGCACGGAGGGACCGGGCTACGCCCACTACCACAAGAACCCGACACAATTCGCCGAGGCAGTGCGCCGCACTGGGGGACCGGACATCATCCCCGAGTCGGGAGCGGTGCACGCGATGCATTACCTCCGGCACCAGTGGATGCCCCAGGGCGGCTGCGCGCCGATCGGCGACAACACCGGCTACGGCCGGCGCGTCTTCCAATCGATCTACCTGCACGGGATTCGCGAGCTGGGCGACGCGGCGGGGCTGTGGACGTGGGTGAACTTCACTGACTTCGACCGGATCAACCCGATCCTGATCTTCCTCTTCTGGCCGGACGGGCTGGAGCCGGTTTCGCCGGGCACGCTCCGGCTGCGCACCTCAGCCTATTTCGAGACAGACCGCTACCGGGCCGGCACCGTGTTCGCCCGCAGCCGGTGGGATGACGAAGAAGCGGCGTGGTTCGCCTTCGTGACGCGCTATGGCAACGCAAACCACATCCATTACGACATGAACTCGTTCTTGTTCTCGGCCTTCGGCGATGCCTTCGCCACCCACGCCAACGTGTTCCCGTATAGCCACAAACACCACGGCGTGGATTTCGAGCACAACATCGTGATCATCGACGGTGGCGGGATGCCGGCTGCCGACCGGCCCTCAGCGGGCGACGACGGCTCACTCTGGGGCTACTTGACAGGTCTCGGGCTGAGCGAGTTCGCCGACTACGTGCGGGGTGACGCGCATCTCTCGTACAAAGACCGGTCGGTGCCGTCCAGCACCCCGGCGAAGCGGGCGGACCGCTCCATTCTTTTCGCCAAGCAAGGGCCGAATCCGTATGTCGTCGTGACCGACGATATCCAGAAAGACGACGAGGAGCACGACTACCGGTGGCAGTGGTACACCGAGGTGCTGCAAGTTGTGGGGGGCGGGACCCCAGGCGATCCGTTCCGCATCGAGGGGAAGAAAGCCCGATGCCTGGTGGCGTTGTTCGAACCCGAGAAGCCTGAGTTTGCCTTCCAGGTGGTAACCGGCGGGAGCCCCCGGCATCCCATCAAACTGGGCCTGTTACGGGTGAAGCGCCGCGGCGTACGCGTGCGCTACCTGGCGGCGGGGGTGGCGTTTCGCAAAGGGGCTGGGGAGCCGCGGATCCGGCGTGGACCCGCGATCGACGGGCTGGCGAAGGCGGCCAGCGTGGTGATCGAGGGCGATGGGTTCCGGGACACGATCGTCTGGCAGCCGGACGAGAGCCGGGACGGCCGCGGGAAACGCCTCGCTTCCGGCTCGCTGGAGACCGACGCCTTGATGGCTATGGTCCGGACGGGGGCCGGAGGCCGCGTCACGGGTTACCTGATGGGCGAGGGAACGAAGCTGTTGTTCGATGGACGCACGTTGGCGCAGGGCTCCGGAAGGTTCAGCGTCAGCGCCGGCGCCGGGCATGTCTTCGTTTCAGGAAGACGGAGGGCCCGGGAATCACGGCCGCCGATCCTTCCCCGTGGGAGGGTCTGGTTGCCGGAAAAGCCGATGGAAGTCTGGATCGACGAACGGCGGACCGGCGTGAGCCCGGGTCAGGACGGCATGGTGCCTATCGGGCCGCCGGAGCGCGCGTAAGAGGCCCGCGGAAACATAGAATAGATCCACGGCGCCGCCTAGGGCCCCAGTGCAAGGACTCAGAGCGGGCGACACGCAGCCCCGGCGACTGGGCGGGGGCCGGGCCGTGCCTGGAAGCGTATGAAGAGCCGCCGGTCACAGAAGGGTGGGTGCGGGTGATCACCGAACGGGAGAAAGTGCGATGGAAAAGAAAACGCGCCGGCAATTCATGAGCGTGGCGGCCGCAGCCGCCGCGGCGAGAGCTGCCACGGCCCAGTCGGCGGGCGAACGTCCGCCGCAAGTCTCGGGCGTAGAAGTGCTGCATCCGCGGGCGAGGACGCCGGTCTCGCTGATCATCGATGATTCGACTTGTCTGGTGAACCTGAACCGGTTCGCTTTCCCCCAGTTCGCCTCGGTGGGCCGGGACGAGTGGGGCCGGGTGGACTGGCGGAGCATGCCGCACGAGATCCCGGACGATTTCGTGCGCAAGTTCGGCGAGTGGGCGGCCGAGAACGGCATCAAAGGTAAATACAGTATCGTCCCGTACCCCGCGCTGGTGGGCCGGCTGGACCGGGAGCTGCCGGGCTGGACGCCGCAGGAAGTGAAGGCCAGCATCGATCTGGTGCGGAAGCTGATGGTTCCCAACTGGGACATTCACCCGGAGATGGTGACGCATACCCGGGCGATCGATTTGAAAACCGGACAGCCGTACCCGGCGCGCTCGGTGTACTTCATGGAGAACTGGCGGTGGAGCGACGAGAAATCGGTGGACGAGCTGGCCGCCTACATTTCGTACGCGTTGCGGATTCTGCGCAACATTGACCTGCCGTGCGAAGGCGTGACCTCACCGGGGGGCTTCGGCGCGCGTGTCCGTCCCGAATATGCGCGGGCGACGCTCGAAGCCTGCCGGGACGTCTTTTCCGCCGAGGTGCCGCACTATTTCCAGGATGTGATCTCATCCGGCGACACGAGTGTCGCGCCCCGTGTCTACTACGCTTCGGACCTGGAAGGCCCGGACCCGAAGTGTGTCGTGTCGATCATCGGCTGCACAAACGATTGGACCGGCGGGTGGGACGCTGCCGGAACGCCTGAGCCGGACCGTTTCATTACCCAAGACCTCTCCAGAGGCCGGGCGGTGGAGGTGATCGAACGGGGAGAGCCCGCGCTGCTCGTCTGCCACTGGACAGGGATCTATTACAATGGCCGGGAACTGGGCTTCCAGACCTTTAAGGAAGTCGTGCGGCGGCTGCGCGAGAAATACGACAACCTCATCTGGATGAAGATCAGCGAGGTCGCCCGCTACTGGGCGGCCCGGGAATTGACGCGGATCGAGCGGCAAGGAACGAAGGTGAAGCTCCAGGCTCCGTTCCCTTGTCCCTCGTTCACGCTGCGGGTTGCGGCGCCGGCGGCGAAGTCCCCGGTCGTGGTGCGGGGCCGGGACTCCACCGCGCTCAGGGAGGTTCGGGATCCGCGGCGGCTCGAACCCGGCACGTGGCTGCGCCACGGGAACGCCACTACGGTTTGCTTCGACTTAGGAAAAGGGGCGTCGGAAGTTCAGCTCTAGGCAGGCCCGCGAGCGCCGACACCCCCTCCTGCGCGCCTTGGGGCGTGTCCTCACCAATGACTGTTGCCGCAGAGTAAGCCGGCGCCTACCTATGTCGACCCGCCGGATCTCTAGGTGGTCGGCGGCGGTTGGACGGCGCAGGCCTTGCCCAGCGCCTTGAACAACAACACGCAGAGCAGCACGGCAACCACGGCTCCGATGATGGCTGGGATCACATAGATCGAGCCGATCTGGAACAGCCAGTGCCCGACCACCGGCGAGCCGAGCCACCCGCCCAGCCATGCGATGGCGATCTTGCCGAGGAAGGAATCGGTTCCCTCCAGGTAACGGTAGCGCAGGATGTAGTGGAACACGACGGCTACAACTACGGCGATGATCAGCAGAACCAGAAACGCGAGGAAGTTCATTCCGATCATTTCGTCTCTCTCCTTCCCTTGTGCGAAATGGTTGGCTTTCCACTGGTTCCGGGAGGCGCCGGCCCCCCTGTCACTGGAGGGGCAAGGCGGAGCTCCCATTGCCCGGCGCATCCGCCGGGTGAAACTTGTATCGGGTTGACGTTTCCGCCGCCGCTATCGGGCGCAGCCGGGGCGCCGTGTCGCACCATTGGGCCGCCGACTCATCGATCATTCTCGCGATGGCGCCGTCGAGGTAACCCGGGGGCATGTTCTTTGCCGGCCGGCACCCCTCCATGAGGCAAATCCGCCGCCCTACGTCGGGATGGTCGATCAACAGACACGGGCTCCGGCGGTCCCGGATTCGCTTCTGCTCCTGGCGGATCGCGGCGAACACCGGATGGCGCTCGACGAAATCCCTCAAGTTCGTATAAGGAGTCTTGCCGGCGAGGATCTCGAAGATATTCCCGCAAGAGACGGGCGCAAACACACAAGGGCTGATGTCCCCGTTGGCGTAAATGTGGAAATAATAGCGGCCGCCCGCGATACACCCGCCGACCAGGGGACCATCGTTCCAGAAATCCCCGAGGAAAATGGGGCGGTCGCTCTCGCGCCATCGGATGACCGCTTCGCGAAGCAGCGCCCGCTGCCGGGCCGTCGGCATGAGGTCGGGACGCGGGGAACGCCCGATGGGCTGGAGCAGGAAAAACCAGCCGAAGAGGTCGCCTTCCGCGATGCGGCGGTCGATGAACTCGTCACTGGCGATCAATTCCGCGTTCTCTCGCGTGACGGTGGCTGAGAAGCCCGTCATCACGCCTTGTTCGGCCAGCAATCGGCGCACGTGCCGGTTGCGCTCATAGATGCCGGCGCCGCGGCGGGCGTCGGTCTGTGACTCATAGCCCTCCACACTGATGGCCAGAAAGACGTTCCCGACCTCGCCAAGCCGCCGGCTTGTGGCTTCGTCGATAAGCGTGCCGTTCGTGTAGACGAGGAATCCGCGCTCCGGAAAGCGCGCCGCGAGCCGCGTGATGGCTCGGTCGGCCCGCTCCCGCAGGAACGGTTCGCCGCCGGACAGCGTGATCAGGCTCACCCCCATGTCGATCACTTGCTCGACGATGGCGACGAGCTGTTCGAAGGGGAGGTCGCTGCCGCTCGCACGGCTGTTGGCGTAGCAGCCCGGGCAACGAAGGTTGCAACGGTCGGTGGGCTCGATGACAACCGTGGACGGACTCGGAAGGCCCTCCCGCTGCTCTTCAGTCCGCCGGTACACGTCCCAGGCATAAGTGCCCATGAAGCGGAGGATCGCCCTGGCCGCGGCTGGGCGCTCACGCACGAGACGGTGCAGGAAAGGTTGCAGATGCGATCCGAACCAGAGCAGATGCGCCAGTGTCTCCGGATCGGTTTCCGTCTCTTTCAGGGCGGCGCCCACCCGTTGCGCCAGCTTGTCGACGAAAAACTCCGGTCGAATGCCGAAGCGTAACGCGAAATCCGTCGTCGTCACTGCGGCCTGGAGCGCGAGCTCCGGCCACGCTTTCGGTCTTGGAAGATGAGGGACGCTTACAGTCATGGTGAAAACCTCGTAATGCAGAGATTCCGCCGGCATGCCGAGCGGCCCGCAGCGGCGAGCCAACGAGCCTCGCCCGCCAAGGAACGTGGCTTGCGGCCGGCGTCGTTCATCGCCACTCGCCTCCCCCAGATCCGGTGACAATAGGAACCCGCTGCCGCGTAGCGGCGAGTTCCAGAAAGTTCTCCACTTCCTGTTGCCAGCGCTCGAACGTTTCCCGCAGGGCGCGGCCCGACGACCACATGAGCGCCAGCTTCGCCAGCAAGGGGCCCGGCTGTCCGACGAGGTCTTTCACCCGCCGAAGGCTCCAGACGTAACCGCGGTAGAAACGCTGGTGCAGTTGGATGATGGTCCTCTGCAAAGCCTCGATGCCGAGCCGGGCGTGGTTGTATACGCAGTGCGTGCCATCGTAGAAGTCCCAGTCGTTTGGGAAGTCAGTGAACAGAAGGTGAGGCCGCATCTCCTCGAACAACGGCGTGCCGGGCAACGGGGTGAGAATGCTGACCTGGATGGTCTCGAGCTTCGTCTCGCGGGCAAACTCGAGGATCCGATGCGCCGTCTGCTCGGTGTCATCCGGACCAAACACGAACATGCCGTGGATCCAGAAGCCGTTGTCGTGAAGAACCTGCGTATCCCGGTGCAGACGGGCCCGAAGGCCGCCCCGTCCCCGATAGCCTTTGCGCCACTGCAAGGCTCGCGGTTCCTCGATGGTTTCATAACCGATGTAAAGCACGTGCCCCCCGGCGCGCCTCATGGCGTCGAGCAATGGCTGGTCGACGAGGCCACGATCCCGGTCGATCCACGGGAAATCGACGCGGCTTTGGGCGCTGAAACGCACGCCTAGCGGCTCCAGTTCGGCCATCAGCGAACGGATCCACCGTTTGGCGGCAGTAAAGTTGTCGTCATAGAAGAAAAACTGCCGGAAGCCCCGCTGAACGTAAGTACGGAGGTCCCGAACGGTCTTTCCCACCGACTGGCGGCGGATCTTTCGGCCGAACATTCGGCTCACCGAACAAAAAGTGCAGCCGTAGGGGCAGCCACGGGACGTCATCACGGGCAGTTCATAGAGCTCTCGTTTCCGGAACCGTTCCAGCAGGCGTCCAAAGTCCCGCATGAGTTCGTGTTCCGGCGCCGGGATCGCGTCCAAGTCCGCCACCGGCGGCCCGTCCACGATGCCGCTGTCCACCTCACCGGCGGCGATCGATTCGATCACATTCTCGCCCTCTCCCCTGACGACGAGATCACCGTACCGGAGCGCCTCCAGGGGCATGAAAGTCGCGTGGGGTCCACCGAAAACGACGCGGGCCCGCGGGGCATGCTCTTTGATCTGCCGGGCAAGATAGTAGCCGCGAGCCGCGGTGGCGGTCATGATCGTGATACCGACCACGTCCGCGGAGCAAGTGTCTTCGAAAGCGTCCTGATTCTCCGGTAAGGGGCCGGAAACGTTCTCGTTGTAAACAGCCGCATCGAAGCCGCGGCGGTGGAGAATCGTCGCCAGCGTGATCGGCCCGAGCAGGGGCCACTGGGCGAGCCACGCGTTGAAGGGCCGTCCGGAGCGCCCGGCGGGCTCGATGAACCGAACCTTGCGCCTCACTTGTACTCCCCTCTCTCCCGGCCGTGGACACCCGGTGGAGCCACGGCTCGGCCGCTGGCCGGACGTTACTCAGCGTCGGCTCTCACGCCGCTTCAAACGCTTTCCGCACCGACAAGTGGTCCGGCTATCGGTGGCGCCACCGGGTGCGGAACGGCACAACAAATACAATATTCAGGTCTAAGTGCGTGCAAGAGGGGTAACGTTGCGATCGGGATTGGAGCCCGGCCGCAAGGCCCCGTTGGCGGAAGTTGGAAGTCTTGTCGCGAGCAGCCGGATCCTTCCGGCAATCACCGCCCGGCTGACCGGAAGGCGCCTGGCGGCGCTCCCGAACTCGTAAACGGTCTGGAGGATCCATGGCCATTGGAAGGCCTCCTCCCACAGCTTGGGCAGCCAGCCCTGTCTCCCTGTCCCGATTCTACCACCGCGGACAGGGAGTGAGGCCGGATCCTAAGGTCGGCTGCCGGCCCGTAATCCGCCCTTAGGGGAGGGGAAGATGCGTTGGGGGCAAGGGATGGCGGGGCTGGGAAGGGGAGGGGAGGTTTCACCGAGTGGGTGCCGGATTGCTTGGAGTTTGGCGATGGGCTTG